>Ga0209101_1000170_pt1 | contig 55590 bp, 52 predicted proteins | sample ConPoolayeCmetaG_FD_185481 | JGI IMG/M metagenome (GOLD analysis project Ga0209101, IMG submission 185481) | Hot spring microbial mat communities from California, USA to study Microbial Dark Matter (Phase II) - Cone Pool mat layer C metaG... ... | reverse complement strand
GATCCGGCCGGCGGTGATCCTGCGGAAGAACAGCCAGTCGAACCGTTCCGACCGTGGCGCGCTGACCCAGGCCGTGCTGATGAGCGTCTACCGCACGCTGCGGCTGCGTGGCCACGACCCGCTCGCCACGATCGCTGACGCCCTGCGCACCTACCTCCAAACCGGCCAACTCCCCCCGCTACCCGCCGCAAGCATTGCAAACGGGTGAAATCTTACCTCGGTGCTTTCTCAGCTGCTCACAGCTAACAAGTCCGGCAACGACACCACCGATGACCGCGACGATCGGGCATGCTTTTAGACAGACCGGAGGAACACCAACGTACCTGCAGACTTTCACACAACCCCAGAAAGTACCCCACGCCCCAGCGGGAATTCCTCCAAGGAGGCACCACTTATACTGGCGCTCGGCGTCGAGCACTGCGTCGGCATACGTCCTTCCGGCGTTCGCCACACATACTTCCCATACCGCAGCGCAGTGCTCGTACCCTGGCTTCACAATGCTGCCGGCAATGGATTGCCTGCTACCTCCGGCGCAATTATGGATCGCCCGCAGGGCTGCGGTCGCAGGCGCCGAGAGAACGCCGACCGGGGCCCAAACCGACCAGACGCCGCTCTGATCGGCAGCCGAGATGATTCGCCCGTAGAAACCGGCCTCCCCGAGCGGGGTCTGCACCACGCCAGCGAGGTACCCGATTCGGAAGTTGTGCGCGCGCATTTCCTGCGCAACGACTGGGTCGATCTGAAGCCCGCCCGCGATCAGCTCGTCGATCGTGAACAGCACCACGTCCAGCGGCTCCAGCAGGAACGCTTCCGGGCTGTCGGACAGGTAGTTCCGCCAGCCCTGAGAGAAGGCGCACTCGGCCGGCAGGCCCTCGATCACCAGCGGCCCCTCGTCGCAGTACCCGAACGGGACCGAAAACACCTGCCCGTACCCCGCGGCAATCTCCGCCAGCCGCTCCACCAGCGCATCGAACTCTTCCGGCGTGAGCGCGTTGCCCTGGCAGTCGTAGTACGGCGGCGGTTCATCCGCCACCGCCGCCGCCGGCCGCCCCGTCACCAGCGGCCACCTCAAAACCCGCGAAAAGCGTCCTTCGAACACAGCATCGCAGGCCGCCGACGCGGCGCGCAGGTGCGGTTTGCTCAGCGGATACCGATACGCCCTCTCCGCAGACGTGTTCAAACCGCCCGACGTGCGAGCCGCCGCGCGGCTCATTGCCCACCGCGCGCTGTTCTGCCCCAGTGCAAAACAATCCGCGCGCGGAAAGCCCCGGTTGTTCTTGCCTGCTTCCATCCCCGGAACGCCGGCAGCACTTGAGGACAACGCCGCGCGTCCATTCCTCCAATAATACCGTACAGAAACAGTCCCAGAACGTCAAGCCTTTTCCGCGGCCGGCCCGACCCGCGCCTGCGCCGCTTCCCGCGGCGGGCCCGACGAGCGCTCGCGCGGCTTTGCCCGGCCGGCCCGACGAGCGCTCGCGCGGCTTCCCGCAGCCGGTCGGCCGCGCGCCGCACCGTTATGGTCGGCGACGTGTCACGATGCGGCGCGGCGGGAGGCCAACCAGGCGGGAACCGGCCTGAGTGCTCCGGTGCGCGCCCGCGCTGTCGCTCGGGCTTGGTTCGGGGCGCCGCTCGCCGGCGCTTGGGCTGGGGTATGGATGGCTCGGGCGCGGATGTCGCCCCCACTGTCGGCGCTGGCGCAGATGGTGCCCCTCGGCCGCTCGTGGTGGTCAGTCCAACCCCGGAAACAGGGGCAGTTGCCGGACAGTCGGCCGCGGCGGGTCTTCGCACTGCCACGGCGGCTCGTCGCTCAAGCCCAGCCGCCGCGCGAACGTCTCGAACAACCGCCGCACGCTTTCCCAGTACGCCCCCTGCCCGTCGAGTCGGTGCCCGAAGCGTGGGTCGTTCAGCCGCCCGCCGCGGAGGTCCCGGATCCGCTGCTCGACGCGCGCCGCCGCGTCCGGATGGCTCTGCCGCAAGCGGCGCAGGAACACGTCTCCCACGCTCCCCGGGAGGCGGATGGGGGTCATCCCGGCCCATTGCGCTCCGCACTCTGCCGCCCGTCGGAGTATGGCCGGAATCGCGCGGTCATTGAGTCCCGGAATGACGGGGGCGATGAGCACCCCGGTTGGCACCCCGGCCTCCCGCAGCCGTCGCAACGCCTCAAACCGTCGACTTGGCGGCGGCGCGTTTGATTCGACCAGCCGGGCCGCGTCATCGTCCGCGAACGGGATACTCAGCTCGACCCGCACCCGGCTGCGGCGGCCCAGCTCCAGCAGCACGTCGATGTCGCGCACGACGAGGTAGCCTTTGGTGACGATCCCGACCGGTTGGGCCGCGTCGCAGCACACCTCCAGGCAGCGCCGCGTCAGGCGATACGTGGCCTCCAGCGGCTGGTACGCGTCGGTCACACCCGCGATCGCGATCGGCTCCCGCCGCCAGCCCGGCCGCCGCAGCTCCGCCGCGAGCAGCTCCGGCGCGTTGACCTTCACGAAAATGTGCGTGTCGAAATCGGTGCCCGCGCCGAGCTCGAGGTACTCGTGCGTGCGCCGCGCGTAGCAGTAGCTGCACCCGTGCTGACAGCCCCGGTACGGATTGATCGACCAGCGGAACCCGATGTCCGGGCTGTCGTTGCACGTGAGCAGCGACGCCGCCTGCTCCTCGCGGACGGTTAGCTCCGCGGCCGGCGGCACCTCCTCCCACTCCAGCGCTGCGCCCGTCAGGCGGCTCGGCGGATTGTCAACCGGACGCATGCTCCCTCCTCGCTCCTCGGCCGGCCAACGCACGCGCCGCCGGCTGTCGCGCTACGGCATCGCCAACGCACCGGGCAGAGCCCGCTGCGGCACCCGCCCTAGTATTGTATTCGGTTTTTGTTAGGACATCAAGGGCCCGCCGAGGCCGCTCCATCGCCCGCCCCGGCCGTCAGCCGAAGCCCGATAATTCCTACCACGATCAGCCCGATGCACATTAGCCGCGGCCAATCGTGCGGCTCACGGAAGAGAACGATGCCCAGCACGGCCGCCCCGACGGTGCCGATGCCCGTCCACACGGCGTAGGCCGTCCCGATCGGCAAGGCGCGAGCTGCCAGCGCCAGTAGCCAGATGCTGCCGGCCATTGCGGACACGACCCAGATGGAGGGCGTCAGGCGAGTGAAGCCGTGGGTGTACTTGAGACCGACGGCCCAGACGACCTCGAGCAGACCGGCCAGCAGCAGATAAGCCCATGCCATGCGCGGCTCCTTGCGTCCGGACGGATTGTACGCGTATAGGGGCCGACGCCGTCCCGGGCCGCCGGGCCGCGCCCGCGACGTCGATCCACAGCTTCGCGGCTCCGTGTCGCCACCGCTTCCGGCAACCGCTCGAGCCGGGACGCGGCATCGGCCGCCTGCGCAGATGCCCAACCCGAGCCGGGCGCCACTCACGGTCGGCCGGTGTGGGAGACGGCGCAGCGGAGCGACGGGCCGCCGCTGCCGACCGACCGGTCCGCTTGTGCCGGTGGGACGAATCGCCGCCGGCGCGCGAATTGCTGCCGGCGTCAGCGGCAGGAACGGCATTTGGATGCCTGTGGAAAGAGCGGCCGCGGGTGTGGACGATTGCTTCTGGCGACTATTTCTAGGCTCGCTGTCGCCCGCCGAACGTGTTACCGGTGCGGTCGCAAACTGCTTCGGCCGGCTATTTTTAGACTCGCTGTCGCACGCGACTGGCCAGACTGCGGATGGAGTTGAGGGCCTCTTGCAGGAGGCGCCAGTCGACCTCGGTGCTGAGGGTGCGCACCATCCAACCGGCTTCCGTGCTGATGGCCTCGAACCCACAGCCGCCCTCGGTCGCCGCCGAGGCCTTCAGTTGCAGCGCCAACTTTTTCAACGCCAGGACGTCCCGCGCCTGTAAACAGCGCTCCATCTCCTGCAACTGGCCGGGCAGCCCGCGGATGAAGGCCTGAATCACCTCCGCCATATCGGGGTTGTCGGCGTGGCTGCTGTAAATCGGCCCCTGCGTGCCCACACATTGGAGCAGCGCACTGAGCAGGTTCGCGCGGGTGATGGGTTTTTGCAGCACTTCCGTGCAGCCGCCGGCCAGACACTCCGCCCGCACCGCCGGATCGTCGCTCGCGGTCAGCGCGACGATCGGCACCGTCAGGCCGCGCTTGCGCATCGCGCGGGCCAGTGCCGGGGTGCGCATCGCGAGCATTTCGACATCCACCAACACAAGATCCAACGGCTCGCACGCGACCAGCTCCAGCGCCCGCCGGCCGCTGTCCGCCGTCAGCACCTCCGCGCCGGCGCGCGTCAGCGTCTGCCCGATGAGACGCTGCAAGACGGCGCAATCCGCCACGAGCAGAACACGGGCCTTGAGCGTCTCGGACACGAACTGTCCGTCGTCAACCGGTCGCAGGAACCGGGCACCCACCTCGTGAACGCGGCCGGCGATGAGCCGACAGCGCACCACGACGGCCGTGACGTCAATCCAGGCGTTGTCAGCCGTGATCAGTTGCATGTGGCACAAGGTGCCGTTGTGCAGAAAGCCGTTGTACAGGAACGACAGCCCGGTGCTGCTGATGTTCCGGGTGACGATCCCGACCCGGCGATGGTCTCCGCCCGGCTGCGTCACCGTGATCTTGAGGGCGCGTTTCCAGGGTCGGCGGGCGGCTCGGCGCCGTTCCCGCGCGTGGCCGCGATGCTGCGCAGCATCCAGCCGCCTGAGGATGTCTTCGGAGTGCAAGATCTCGTTTTCCACGCCCAGACCTCCGAGCCGGTGCTGCCAAGGACCGGAAGTGCCATTCCTCCAAGCAGTTGACGCCCACTCGACAGGACCTGCACCCCGTATCGCTGGCCGCGCAAGCCACAGCGCGATTGCTCAAGAAATCTTCTGACGTCCTCCCGGCGACGCACAGACCGGACCCAAGGCGGCCGGGCGGCCCAGGTCGCCAGAAACACGTTGGCACCACCGAGTGCGGCCGCGAAGCGGCACCATCGACCCACTCCATCGGTCACGGACGTGAGCGCAGATCCGCGCGGACCGGGACGCTTCGCTCGTCAAGGATTCCACCGCAATCCCGAAACAGCTCATCTCGGTTCCGATGGCGCAGGCTCTAGCCAGGAACGCTCCCAGAGTTCGTGGAGCAGCCCCGTGTTCAGCGAATCGGCCATCGCAAGCGGCGCCGTCAGTACCGGCTGCGAGACTTTTTTGACACGGAAAAATCGGTAGGGTTATAGGACGAAAAAGGCTTAGCGAAACCGTTTGCGCCACGGGAAACACCTTTCCTCGCCTCAACACAGCCTCAGCACAACGGATTCTGGGATCCTCCCCGCTTTCGGCCCAGCGTCAGGAGCGTGTCCGTCCCCGGCCACGCTCCTACACGCGCCATCGCGCCCGGCCTGCCGTCCGAGGGGCCGGCCAAGGCTGAGTCTACGACTCGGCCGCCAGGTCGACCCCAGCGCGCCGGGCCACCTGCTGTGCCAGCTCGTAGCCCGCGTCAGCATGCCGCATAATGCCCAGGGCCGGGTCGGCCGTGAGCACGCGCTGCAAGCGCCGGTCGGCCTCCGGCGTACCGTCGGCGACGATCACCTGCCCCGCGTGCAGGCTGTAGCCGATTCCCACGCCGCCGCCGTGATGCACGCTCACCCACGTCGCCCCGCAGGCCGTGTTCGCCAGGGCGTTGAGGATCGGCCAGTCGGCGATGGCGTCTGACCCATCCCGCATGCCCTCCGTTTCCCGGTTCGGCGAAGCCACCGACCCGCAGTCCAGATGGTCCCGACCGATTACGATCGGAGCCGACACACGTCCCTCCCGCACGAGCCGGTTGAACACCAGCCCCATCCGCGCCCGCTGGCCGTATTTCAGCCAGCAGATGCGCGCCGGCAGGCCCTGAAACGCCACCCGCTCCCGCGCGAGGCGGATCCACCGGCACAGGTGCTCTTCCTCCGGGAACGTCGTCAGCACGGCCTCGTCCGTCGCGGCCAGGTCGGCCGGGTCGCCCGACAGCACCGCCCAGCGGAACGGCCCGGAGCCCTCGCAGAACAGCGGCCGAATGTACTCCGGGACGAAGCCCGGAATCCGGAACGGGTCGTATTCCTCCGGCAGAATTTTCGGGATCAGGCTCGCACGGTGTTCCCGGACTCTTTCCTCCATCACTGCGGCGGTGCCGCATTCGACCGTGCCCCGTTCGCTGCGGCGCGCCCGCGGCAGCCGCACGTCCCAGGGATGGTACCAACCGCGCTCCACGGCCTCGCGTGCGTGGCCGCGGAGGTTGTTGCCGTAGTCGAACGTAACGGCGCCGCGCCGTTGCAGCTCGAGCATGAGGGCGACGTGCATTCCCATGGTGCAGAACGCGGCGCGGCTGTACGCCTGCGGGTCGGTGCGCCGTAGCTCGAGCGCCTCCTCGTATGACATGCCCCACGGCACATATCCGTTCACCGGGTCGTGCGCCGAGGTCTGGTCGGTCAGCACGTCAGGGGTGTTCCTCGTTTCGACGAGGCGTGTCAGCAGATCCACAACGTTGCCGAGCCAGCCGATCGACACCGCCCGCCCGGCCGCGCGGGCCTCCAGCGCCATGCGGATGGCTTCGTCCAGATTCTCGCACATGTGGTCGAGGTAGCGGGTCTTGAGGCGCTTCTCGATCCGCGTGCGGTCCACCTCGGCCACCAGACAGACGCCCTCGTTGAACGTCGCCGCCAGCGGCTGCGCCCCGCCCATGCCGCCCAGGCCGCCCGTCACGACCAGCCGCCCCCGCAAGGTTCCGTCGAAATGCTTGCGGGCGCAGGCCGCGAACGTCTCGTACGTGCCCTGAAGGATGCCCTGCGTGCCGATGTAGATCCACGACCCGGCCGTCATTTGCCCGTACATCGTCAGCCCGAGCGCTTCGAGCCGGCGGAACTCGTCCCAGGTGGCCCACCGCGGCACCAGCATGGCGTTGCTGATCAGCACGCGAGGGGCGTCCGGGTGCGTTTTCACGACGCCCACGGCCCGGCCGGACTGCACGAGCAGCGTTTCGTCGGATTCGAGCCGGCGCAGGGCCGCAACGATGCGGTCGAAGTCCGCCCACGATCTGGCCGCCTTCCCGCAGCCGCCGTAGACGATGAGCTGCTCGGGCAGCTCCGCCACGTCGGGGTCGAGGTTGTTCATGAGCATGCGCAGCGCGGCTTCCTGGAGCCAGCCGCGGCAGGACAGCGCGGTGCCGCGCGGGGCGCGGACGATGCGAAGGCCGGACGGTGCGGACATGCGCGCCTCTCGGTCAAACGCCTTGGATTATACGGCGCGGCGGGCCCGCCGCTCGCTGGCTCCCGGCCCCGTCGCTCGCCGCCCGTCGGGCCGCGCCGGTCGCGGCGTCGCCAGCCGTCCACCCCCCGCGGCAGCGGAAGTCGTCCGGATCATCGCCGACGCGGTACAATCCGCGGCGGCTAGCTGCCCGCCTCGCGACCGGCCGGGCGGGACCGCCGCGCGCCCCGGTGCTCGCCTGCCTCCGCTCCCCCGCGTGCGGCAGAGCCGCCGCGCAACCCGGGCCGCGTCAGCCGACAGGAGACCGTCACGGATGAGCCGCCGCCCGGTTCCGCCGCTCGAAACCTTTGCCAACCCCAGCCCACGCCGCGATTACACGATCACGCACATCGCGCCGGAGTTCACCAGCCGTTGTCCCAAGACCGGCCAGCCGGATTTCGGCACCGTGACCATCGAATATGTGCCCGACCGACTCTGCGTGGAGCTCAAGAGCCTCAAACTCTATCTTCAGGCCTTCCGCGACGAGGGCATCTTCTACGAGGCCGTCACCAACCGCATCCTCGACGAGCTGGTCGCGGTGCTCCGGCCGCGGATGCTCCGCGTGACGACCGACTGGAACCCGCGCGGCGGGATGCGCTCGCGGATCGTGGCCGAGCACCCCGCCCCGCGGCGCCGCGGCGCCCGGCGGCCTTGAGCCGGTCGCGCCAACGTGCAAACGCCCGCGCACGGCCCGACGCGGCTCGGAACGCCGCGGTGCTCGCCCCCCGCTGCGGTCGAACGACATCGGGCCGCCGCCGGCGGTATACTGCCTGCTCCAGTCGACCGTCCGCGTGGGGCGACGCGGACGACAGCGAGCGAGAAAGGGCGGAGACGCAAATGTTGGGACGCATCTTTCGGCGGGGCGGGGCCCGCGGCACGGTCTGCGGGGGCCGGCGCGCGCTAATCCTCCCGTGGCTTCTGGCGGCGGCGGGGGCGACCGCCGCCGAGACTCGCACCAGCGTCGCCACGCCGTACACCGTGCCCGCGCCGGCGGAGATCGCGGCGCGGGTCCGGGCCGCGGGCGATGCCGCCCGCTGGAACGCGGACCTAGTCGTGGTACTGGACACGACCGACGTGACCGTGCGGCCCAACGGCATCGGCACGGCCGTGCGCCACAGCGTCGTGAAGGTCCTGCGGGACGCGGGCGTGCGCACCCAGGCGGTGCAGCGTTTCCCGTTCGATCCGCACACGAACCGCCTCGACCTGCTGGCGATCCGCGTGTATCGCGCGGACGGGACCATCGAGGAGGTGCCGGTCGACTCGGCGGTCGAGCAGCCGCAGCCGGAGTGGGGTGTGTTCTGGGGCACGCGGCAATACCTGGTGTCGGTGCCGCGGCTGGCCGTGGGCGATGCGGTCGAGACGCGCAGCGCGATGACGGGCTTCAACGTGGCGTACCTCGCCGGGGCCCGGACATCGGCTGAGGCCCGGACATTGGCCCGGGCCGGGACTTCAGCCGGGGCCGGGACAGGGGCCGCCGCCGCGGCCGGCGCGCGGACCGACCTCGCGCGCGGCCGGCCGGCCGAGCCCGCCACCGCTACCGGGCCGGCGGACGGCGAGCGCAACGCGCGCGGCGAGGTGCTTCAGCCGCCGGTCCCCGGGCACTGGCACGATGAGGTGCAGTTCTGGTCGAGCGTGCCGGTGATCGAGAAGCGCTATACGGTGCGCGTACCGCGCGACAAGCCGCTCCAGTGCGAGGTGTACAACGGCGAGCTGCGCTTCAGCCTGCTCTTCGACGGCGACGAACTGGTGTACACCTTCGAAAAACGCCACATCGCGCCGCTGGTCGAGGAGCCGGCGATGGAGCCCGTGCCCAACGTCGCGACCAAGCTCCTGCTCGCGACGCTGCCGTCGTGGGAGGACAAGTCGCGCTGGCTCTACGCCGTGAGCGAGCCGCACCTCACGGCCGACGACGCCATCCGCGCCAAGGTCGCCGAGATCACGCGCGGCCTGACCACCGACGAGGAGAGGTGGACCGCCCTGAACCACTGGGTGGCCGAGAACATCCGCTACGCCGGCACCAGCCGCGGCATGTGCGAGGGCTACACCATCCACGACATCCGCGAAACCTTCCGCGACCGGGCGGGCGTCTGCAAGGACCTGGCCGGCATGCTCGCCGGCATGCTCCGCGTGGCGGGCTTCGAGGCGTACGTCGTCATGACCATGGCCCGGCAGCGAGTGGATCGCGTCCCGGCCGACCAGTTCAACCACGCCGTCACCTGCATCCGCCGCCCGGACGGCACGCTCGTGCTGCTGGACCCCACGTGGATGCCCAAGAGCCGCGACAACTGGTCCACGTTCGAGCCCGGCCAGCACGTCGTGTACGGCCTGCCCGAGGGCCGGGGCCTCTCGACCGCGCCGGAGTTCCCCCCCGAAGCCAACCTCGCGCGGTGGACGCTCGAATCGACGCTCGACCCCCGCGGCGACCTGACGACGGCCGTGCACTTCACCGGCACCGGCGCGCCCGAGACTCGCCTGCGCCGGGCCGTGGCCGCGCGGCCCCCGGATGACCGCCCCCGCCTGGTCGAGGAAACCCTGCCGCGGCTCAGCCCCGCGGCCGTGCTGCGGGCCGTGACCTTGGGCGATCCGGTCGATTTCACCGCCGCTTGGCAGGGGCGGTTCGAAGTCGCCGCCGCGGCCTACGCGCTGGCCGCCGGTCCGCACCGATTTTTCCGCCTCCCCGGTCTCCAGATGCCCCTGGCCGAGCGGGTCGTGTCCGACCTGCTCGACAAGACCGGGCCCAAGGAGCGGAAGTACGGACTGAAGCTCTGGGCCACGCGCCTCGCCCACATCACGGAGGACCTGACGCTGCCGCCCGGCTGGAGGGTCCACGACCCGCCGCCGGACGTCCACCTCGACGGTCCCTCCGCCGGACTGCGCTTCACCTTCACGCACCAACCCGGCCGCGTGCGCTACGAGTGCGTGCTGACGATCAAGCGCTGGATCGTGCCGCCGGACGAGTACGCGAACTTCAAGGAAGTCATGGAGAAGCTGGCCGAGCTGAGCGCGCGGCCGCTGACCTGCGTGGTGGAGGACGACCATGCCCACTAGCCGCCGCCTGCTGCTCGGACCGGCGCGCCTCCTGCTGGCGTTGGCGGCCGTCGCCGCCGAGCCGGACGCGGTGTTCGAGCGTTGGGAGCAGGCCTGGACGCTCCGCCCCGACGGCGGGCAGGTCTACCACGAGATCCGCCATGTGCGGCTCACCGACGAGCGGGCGTACGATGAGTTCGCCGACCCGCGCATCACGTTCAACGCCGACACCGACACGGTCGAGGTGCTGGTGGCCCGCACGCGCCGCCCGGACGGCACCTACGTCGCACTGCCGGACTACGCCGACCTCGAGGTCGGCCCGGACGCGACCGCCGGCTGGCCGGCGTTCGCAGCGCTCCGTCAGCGGGTGCTGGTGATGAGCGGTGTAGAGCCCGGCTGCATCGTCGAGCTCGAATACCGCGTGACGACTCGGCCCGGCGCGCGCCCATTTCTCGCCGCGGACGTGCGGCTCGACCACCGGTATCCCATCCGGCAACGCGTGGTGCGGGTGACGACGCCCCCGGACGCGGAGTTCGCGTGCTTCCTCCGCCGCCCCGCCGCGCCCGCCGAGCACGAGAGCGACCCCGGCCGGCGCGGCGGCGGTCTGTGGGCGTACCGCGATCTACCCGCCGCATGCGAGGAGCCGCAGGCCCCGCCCTGGCAGGTGCGCAGCCCGCGCATCGCGTTTTCGACGGCCGGTCCCGGCCCGCGCAGATGGGAACAGCAGCGGCTGGCCCGCATCGAGGCGGCGGCCACGATCGACAACGAGGTCCGCCGTCTCGCTCACGAGTGGACCGCCGGACACAGCCCCGCGGACCGCCTGCGCGCTCTCCACGCGAAGCTGGCCCCTGCGTTTACCGTCGTCGAGTTCGACCCCGCGTGGCGCCCAGAGACCTTGCGCCCTGCGCCCGAAGTGCTCCGCAGCAGCTACGGCACACCGGAGGAGGCCGCCGCGCTCCTCCTCGCGCTGGGCCGCGCGGCCGGGTTGCCGGTGCGGCCGGCGCTGGTGGTGTCGGCGGACCTGTGGAACGACTCCGCTCCGCAGGATGCGTGGGTGCTGCACGCGGCCGTCGGCATCGTGCCGGACGAGATGGCGCCGCCGCCCACGGAGCGCGACGGACCGCCGGGCCGCCGGGTTGCGGTGGCGGCCGGCGCGGCGGGCGCGACCGCAGAGCCGCGCACCTGGCACTTCGACGCCCGCAGCGAACTCTGGGACGTCCAGCACGGACGGTTGACGGGCCAGCCTCTCCTGATGCGGGTCCGCATCCTCCCGGGTGGCGCGCCGCCGCACGATCCGCGTAGCCCGGAGGTGCTCGCGCTCCGGCCGGCCGATGTGCCGGCAGACGCCGTCGCCACCCACCGCGCGCTGCGCCTGAACCTGGTGTTGAAGGACGACGGGACCTTCGACGGCGACGTCGGCCTGAGCGCCCGTGGCGCCTTGCTGGCGACCGAACCGTTGCGCACCGCCGACGCCCAACGCGGCAGGGTGGGCGAGTGGGTCGCGCGGATGCTGCCCGGCGCGCAGGTCGACAGCGTGTCCGTCGCGCGGCTGTCGGACGGCACATTCGAGGCCACGGCCAAGGTCCACAGCAGCAATCCGCTGCGGAAGCTCGGCGACCTCCGGTGCCTGACGCTCACCGCCGAGGCCGGGACGCCGGCCGAGGTGCCGCTGCCGCTTGCCCACGATCGCCGCTGCGCCGACGTTTGGCTGGCAGGTCCGTTCGCCGAGCAGCTCACACTGACGTTGGAGCTGCCGGCCGGCTGGGAGCCCGTCACCGTCCCGCCGGACCTGCGACGCGCGGGCGGTGACGCGGCCCCGTGGAGCGTCGAGCAGTGGACGACCCGCGACGGGCCCCGCTGGACGCTGACGCGCCGCGTGTGGATCGACACGCACCACCTCGCCGCCGGGGCCTGGGGCCCGCTGCGCGCGAGCCTCAACGCGCTCCGCAGCGAGGCCGGACGCACGCTGCTCGTGCGGCCGGTTCCGCCCCCGTAAGTGCACATCGCGGGCCCACCACGCCGACCGCCGGGGCGGTCGAGGCGGCGCCGCCCACCCGAACCGCTCACGCGACGCTCGGCGTTCCCGCGGCCCACGCCGTGCGGCTATCATCCTCGCGAGGTCACGGCCATCGAACGCCTCGAGAGGATCCGCCATGCGCAAGGTCACGTCGTCCGTCGCCGCTCTGCTGGCCGCCGCGGCCGCCCACGCGAAGATCGTCACCGAAGTCCTGCCGTACAAGCACGGTGCGCTCGAGTGCCGCGGATTTCTCGCGTACGACGAGGCTCTCACCGGCCCGCGGCCCGGCGTGCTCGTCGTGCACGAATGGTGGGGACTCAACGACTTCGCCCGGGAGAAGGCCCGCGCCCTGGCCGAACTCGGCTACGTCGCGCTGGCCGTCGACATGTACGGTCAGGGTCAGGTGGTGACCACGGTCGAGGAGGCCGGTCGGCTCGCGGGCCAGTTCCGCAGCGACGCCACGCTCTGGCGCGAGCGGGCCAAGGCCGGCCTGGACGCGCTGGCGGCCCACCCCCGCGTGGACCCGCGGAAAATCGCCGCCATCGGGTTCTGCTTCGGCGGCTCGACCGTGCTCCAGATGGCGGCGGCCGGCTACGACCTGGCGGCGGTCGTGAGCTTCCACGGGGGGCTGGCCCCATTCGCCGAGGCGGACGCGGCCCGGATCAAGGCGCGCATCCTCGTCCTGCACGGCGCGGCCGACACGCTGGTCCCCGACGAACTGGTGCAGGCCTTTCAGGACAGCCTGCGGAAATCACGGGCCGACTGGCAGATCGTGGTCTACGGCGGCGCGAAACACAGCTTCACCAACCCGGAGGCCGACAAGCTCAACATGCCGGGCGTCGGCTACGACGCGACCACGGCGCGCCGCGCCTGGGCGCAGATGCGGGCCCTGTTCGACGAGACGTTCGCGCCCGGCGAGCGCGGACCATAGAGGCGGGCGGGACGGGACGCCCGGGTTCCGCTTCTGTGCCGCCGCGAGCTAACTGCGGGGCGTGTAGCGCCACACGCAGTCGAACAGCCGCGCGCCCAGCCGCTCCGCGACGCGTGCGTCCTTGAGCACCGCCGTCCGCAGCACGTCGCAATCGAACTCCGCGCACCAGTTGCTCTCCACCGCGCGCCCCATGCCATGCAGCACCAGCAGGTCCGCCGTGCGCGCCGCCGCGACGAACTCGGCAGCCAGCCGCGTCAGATCGATCAGCGGCGCGGCGTTGCCCGTGGCCGCGACGCGCAGCCGCCCGCTCCGCCAGCCCTCCGCCAGCGTCGCATCGAGCGCGGCGGCCCGCTCCAGCAATGGCCCAAGCTCTTCTGCCGTGACGTCGTTCAGCGCCGGTCCGCTGTTGGCCGCCAGCGTCACCGCGCTGCCGGCCGCCAGCAGCCACCGCACGAACGGCAAACCACCCAGCACGATGTCGCTGCCCGCGTTGTCCACGAAGAACAACGCGTGCGCGTACGTCGGGCCCGCATCCTGCCGCCGCCACCACGCGTCCACGTCATCCACCGCCCAGGGCCGCCGCGGCTGGGTGGCCCGCGTCGTGGCGAAGGCCGTCCGCCCGTCGCGGTAGCGCTCGATCGTCGCCCGGCTGCCGAGATCGAAAATGTTGCCCGCCATGAGCCCCGCCGCGAGCAGCTCACGCTGCGCCGCGGGCGCGGCGGCATCGATCTCGGCCAGCACCCCCGGCAGCAGGGCCAGCGCCGCCTCGTTCTCACGGGCTTTCACCCCGCGGAACGGATCTCGATAGCCGTACCGCGCCAACAACCCCGTTCGCAACTCGTCGAACAGCAGAATGTCGATGCGCGGATACGCATCCGGGTGCGCCGCGACATGGTCAAAAATCGCCAGATACTCCGCCCGGAACGCGGCCCGCTCCGCCACGCTCGCCCGCGGATGCTCCGCCGCGATCAGCGGCAGCAGCAGGTCCACATGCTCCCGAAAATGCTCCAGCCAGTACGCGCGGCCCGCGGCGTCGGCCTTCAGATCCCAGTCGCACGGCCGATAGGCCGCGTCGTTCCGCAACTGCGTCAGTACCGCCATCCGCGCCTCCGCGCGCTGCCGGGCCGTCGCCGCGGCGCGTAGAATGCCGGGATCATGATCGCCCCCGAGCAGCTCCACAACGCCGCCGGTTGGCTGCGCGCCTGCCGCCGCCCCCTGCTTCTGACCCACCGCCGCCCGGACGGCGACGCCCTCGGCGCGCTCAGCGCCCTGACGCACGCGCTGCGGCGCCGCGGACTCGACCCGCAGCCCACGCTCTACGAACCCTTGCCGCCCCGCTACGCCGGCGTGCCCGGCCTCGTTGCACCGCGCCGCTGGGACCGCGAGTCGGCGGCCCTCGCCGCCGCGTGCGACGCCGTCGTCATCGTCGACACCTGCGCCTGGTCGCAGCTCGAACCGGCCGCCGCCTTTCTACGGCAGGCGCCGCGCACCCTCGTCATCGACCACCACCCGACGCGCGACGATGTCGGAATCCGGCCGGGCGATCTGCGGCTCATCGACGACAGCGCCGGGGCCGTCTGCCTGGTGGTCGCCGAGCTGCTGCCCGCGCTCCACGTGGCGCTCGATACGACCTTGGCCAGCGCCCTGTTCCTGGGTATCGCCACCGACCTGGGCTGGTTCCGCTTCCCCGGCACCGACGCCCGCGCGCTGCGGATCGCGGCCGACCTCGTCGCCGCCGGCGCCCGCTCGCACACCCTGTACGGCGCGATCTACGAGCGGGAGCCCGCCGCCAAGCTGCGGCTCATCGGCCGCATGCTCACCTCCCTCGACGTGCGGGCCGATGGGCGGCTGGCCGTGCTCGCGCTGCGCCGGGCCGACTTCGCCGCCGCGGGCGCCGACGGCTCCATGACCGAGGACCTCGTCAACGAGGCCACGCGCCTCGAGGGCACCGAAGCCACGGTCCTCCTGACGGAGGAAGCCGACGGCGCCGTCCGTGTGAACCTGCGCAGCAAGTCCTGGCTCGACGCGGCCCAACTGGCCCGCACCCTCGGCGGCGGGGGCCACACCCGCGCCGCCGGCGCGCGCCTGCCCGGACCGTGGGAACAGGCCGTGCCCCGGGTGCTCGCCGCCCTCGAGGCGGCCCTCGCCGACGGCCCGCCGGCCGCCGCGCCGGCCGACACACCGGAGCAATCCGGGCCCCGGCCCGGCGCGTGATGCCTTCCCGGCGGGCGAAAACCTGGGCAGGCGACCGCCTGCCGCCGATATAGGAAAACTATAATATCAAGAAACGGGGTCGGCCCGGCGACCGTCCCGCCGGCTGGGGCGCGCCGCCGGCGGCCCCCGGCGTTGCGCTGCCTGGGCCCAACTTCGTCGACTCGTCGCGGGCGACATCCCGCGAGATCTGCGCCGCGCTCGCGGCGCCTTGCGGGAGCGCAAACCCGTTGACAACCGGACGCCAGACTTTACGCTCCCGGCGTGGCGGATCGCGACGTCCTCGCCGGAGTGAAGATCATGTCGAAATCTTCCGCCCCCCGCCTGGGGAAGGGTCTCGGGGCCCTGCTGTCCCACCGCGTTACGCCCCTCGGCGACGAGGCTCACCCGGTGGTCCCACCGGCGCCCGCCGCGGCCCACGGCCCGGATGCGATCCGCCGGCTGCCGATCGACCGCATCGACCCAAACCCGAGGCAGCCCAGGACCAACTTCGACGATGACCAGCTCCAGGAACTCGCCGCCTCGCTGCGCACCAGCGGCGTTCTTCAGCCGATCATCGTCCGTCCGAAGTCGGACGGACGGTTCGAAGTGGTGGCCGGAGAACGACGCCTGCGGGCCGCGAGCATGGTCCCCCTGGCCGAGATTCCGGCTGTGGTGCGGCATGTCACAGATTCCGAGGCCGTTGAGATCGCGCTGATCGAGAATCTCCAGCGCGAAGACTTGAAGCCCCTGGAGCGCGCCAGAGCGTACGAGCAGTATCTCGCCTCTTTCGGAGGAACCCCGGAAACCTTAGCAGATCGCTTGGGCGAGAGCCGCTCTAATATTGCTAACTATTTGCGTCTCCTACGCTTACCGGATGAGGTCCGCGAGCTGCTCGACACGAGTCAGCTCGAGATGGGCCACGCCCGGGCGATCGCCGGCTTGAGCGACCCTCACCGACAAGTTGCGATCGCGCGGTTGGCCGTGCGACGAAATCTGTCGGTCCGCCAGGTCGAAGAGCTCGCCCGCCGCGCGACGGCGGCGGTCCCCGCTGCCGAGCAAAACCTCAAGCCTCCCAGTGATGATCGCCATCGCAGCAACGTCGAGGAAGCTCTCTCGCGCGCAATCGGCCTGCGAGTGCGGCTCTATCCGGGCCGAAAAAGGAACTCCGGGCGGGTTGTTATAAGCTACAGCAACCTCGAGGAGTTCGACCGCATTGCGCAAGCGCTCGGGGGCAGCGCGGCGCTAGAGTGATCGCCATGCGGCTCGTCCGTCAGCCTATCGTCGCCGGCCGTTTTTACCCAGCGGACCCCGTCGCGTGCCGACGAGCGGTTGAGGCGTTGCTGCCTCGCGAGCCCGGAACGCCGGCAATCGGCGCGATCGTGCCGCACGCCGGCTGGGTCTACAGCGGCGCCACTGCGGCGCTGGCACTCGTTGGGATTGCGGCTTCTCAGCCCGACATTGTTGTGTTTTTCGGTGCGGCGCACAGCACGTTCCTGGAAGAGGCGAGCATCTGGGCCTCTGGCGCTTGGCGGACGCCGCTTGGCGAGGTCTTGGTTGACGAGGATCTTTCTGGCGCGATCCTCGCATCCGCGCGGGTGGCAGCCGATCCGCGGCCACACGAACGCGAGCATTCGATCGAGGTTCAGCTCCCGATTCTCCAGGTCCTGAGACCGGAGGCCCGGATCGTCCCGATCGTGGTACAACCGAAGGCCTGGGCGGCCACGATCGGACGAGAAGTAGGAGCCGTGGCCAGGGCGGCGGCCGAGGTGGGGAAGCGGGTTGCCGTCGTAGGTTCGACGGATCTGACGCATTACGGCCCGGCGTATGGGTTTGAACCGGCCGGTCGCGGCTCGGTCGGCGTTCGGTGGGCCAAGGAAAAGAATGACCGGCGGCTCGTCCGGCTGATCGAGAGGCTGGCCGCCGATGAGATCGTGGCGGAGACGTCGGCCAATCTCAACGCTTGTGGTGGGGGGGCCATCGCGGCGACAATCTCAGCCGCGGTGGCGCTCGGAGCTAGTCGATACGTCGAGTTGCGTCACACGACGAGCGCCGAGATTGCCGCCGATCCGGATGCCCTCAACTCCGTGGGGTACGAATCCGGCCTGTTCCTCGCCGTGGGGTGAGTGTACAGTTGTGTTTCACGTGAAACGTTGACGAGATCGGCTCGTCGCAGGTGGTTCCACGTGAAACGGCCTGAAATCCTGACCTGCGACGCGCCAAGAGCCGCGACGCGCCAACAAAGAAATGACCTTCGCCGTTTTCATCGATCCGCGATAGACATCAGCACGGAACACGGGACGTGCCGCGTACCGTCACGGCATCGCTCACGCCCGTCAGCCCGCTCTCGTGACCGTCGGGACACGTCCCACGCCTGCTCACGCCGGACCAACCGCTGGGACCTCTCGTCCGCCGCACCGGCCGCCCGGGTCGCCGTACATACCCGCGATCTATCACTCCAAGTATGTGGTCGCCAGCCGGGCTGGCGCCGCGCCGGGTGACCGCGCGCCCCGGCGCACGGCCCGCCCTGCCGTTCAGCCGTACCGGCCGCGCTCACCGGCCGCCCCCGACGCGAAGAGCGGCGGCTGGAACGCCCCGATGTAGCCTCGCGCCTGAAAATGCGCCAGCAGCGCCGCCACCGACGGAAACACGCGCGTGGCCGTCTCGGTGATGAACGGCGACGGCTCGACCTTGGATTTCCAGACAATATAGACTTCCTTTGTTCCCTCGAAGGCGTGCTGGAGCTCGCGCTCCACGCCCGAGGACAGCGCCGGCCGGCCGTCCGGCAGCTCCGGAATGAAGCTCACGATCATGTCCGACTGATCAATCAGCTTGAAGTCCCGGGCGTAGATCTGCGCATCGATGTCGCGCGCCACGCTCGTGACCTCGGCCACGTCGAACTCCACCTCCCGCCCATGCACCACCAGCCGGAACTTCGTCTGCCCCTGCTGCATCGCCGCCGCCGCCGCCGACAGCAGGCGCTTCTCATCCATATCGCCCGGGTCGAACGTGATGAAATGCTCGGCCATCAGCGCCCGGAACGCATCGATCTCCGCCAGCACTTCCGGCATGTTCATCACGTGCGTCATCGGGAAGGAGGGATAGACGCGCTTCGTCTCCGGCTTGAAGATCAGCCGATACAGCCCCTCGACCGTGTGATCCTCCAGACCGCGGGCGAACACGTAGAAGCACCCGTGCCCGCGGACCGCGTTGGCCAGCACCTCCGTCGCCAGGATCTCCTCCTCCCGCCACACCAGAATGTCCTTCAGCGAATGCGGCACGTCGTGCTCCCGCGTCAGCCGCTCGTGCACCGCGTCCAGGTTGTCGACCAGCGTGACGTACAGATCCGCATCCAGCGCCAGCATTTGGTCGTGATCGAACGCCGGGAAAAGCCCGTGCTTCCAGCGGAACGAGGCGTGCGTGTTGACGATCACGGTCTCGTACTGGTCCACCTGCGCGAGGATGTCCTTAAAGACCGAACGCCGCAGCGCGTTCAGCCGCGCCAACGGCAGATCCAGAATCCGCCCCCGCCGCACGTCCGGCGCCTCGGCGTACATCATGTCGCCGACGTGAAAGACCCGCAGCGGCTTCTGACGCTGCGCCGCGAGCTGCGCTACCTTCTCCAGAAACGGCTTCTTATCCACCCCGACCTGGCCCGTGACCGCCACGCGGCGCCCGCGCCCGCGGCGGCCGAACAGCCCCGGTTGTGCAGCCTGCGTCATGTCCAACCTGCTCAGAGCGTGCCGAGACGGACGACCCGCGGCCCGCGACGCCGCGGGCGACCGACGGCCGGCGGATGCGGCCCCGGGCCGTGCCACGGCACCACCGCTTGACGCCGGCGGGGGATTTCCTATCATGACCGGTTCGCGGCGGAAGGGCAATGGCCGCCGCCGCGCCGCACGCGGCTGTGGCGGAATTGGCAGACGCGCAAGGTTCAGGTCCTTGTGAGGGCAACCTCGTGCTGGTTCGACTCCAGTCAGCCGCATCGCATGCTCACGCCGCGCCCATGAACGTCCGCCCGGCGCGCGGAGTCACCGCCGCGCCCGGTTCCCGGTCATAAGCTCGCGCACGCCGACCGCCCGGCGCGACCGCGCACCGCGCCGCGCCGACGCGCAGTGCCGGCGCGGCGCCACGAGCGGAGCCGTCGCGCCGCCCGACCGGAGGCGCTCACCCCAGCGCCAACGCATCCCGCGCGATCTCCGCCCCCGCCCGCGGCCGACCGGCCCCGCGGGCCGCCGCGCGCAGCGTCGCGAGGCGCGCCGGGTCGCCCAGCAGCGTCGCCACACGGTAGCCCAGCAGACGCGGGTGGTTCACCTTCACCGCCGCGCCGTGCTCCAGCAGCCAGTCGGCGTTGCGCGTTTCCTGACCCGGGATCGGATTGACGATGACCAGCGGCAGCCCGCAGGCCAGCGCCTCGCTCACCGTCAGGCCGCCCGGCTTGGTCACCACCAGGTCCGCCGCGAACATGAACTCGTGCATCCGGTCCGTGAAACCGACCACCGTCACCGGCCGACCGGCCCCGTGCGCCAGCCCGGCCAGGCGGCGGCGCAGCGGCTCGTTCCGCCCGACGATCGCGACGATCTGCCCCGCCGCGGGCATCCGCACCAGCTCGCGCAGCAGCTCCCCCACGGGGCCTACGCCGAAGCCGCCGCACAGCAGTAGCACCAGCGGCTGGTCCGGGTTCACGCCGCAGCGCCGGCGGGCCTCGGCCGGCGGCAGGGGAGTTGTGAAGGATTGACGGACCGGGATGCCCGTCACACGAACAGCGGCCGCCGGGACCCCCCACGTCGTGAGGTAGGCCTTGCCGACGTCGGTCGCGACGTAGTACCGCTCCGTCGGCTCGTTGACCCAGAGCCGGTGCGTTTCGAAATCGGTGCAGACCGTCACCTGGCGGGCGGCCAGTCGCCCGGCCCGCCGCAGTTGCGCGACGATCTCCGCCGACAGAAAGTGCGTGTTGACGATCATGCGGGGCCGCTCCGCGCGCAGGAACCGCACGACCGGGCCGCAGAACGCGTCCTGGATCGCCAGCCGCAGTCGTTCGCCGAGCCGCCCGGGCGGGCGGTCCAGGGCGTCGTACAGCCAACCCATGCCCGTCGGGAAGTGCCGAATCAGCGCGAGGTAGCCGCCGCCGTACATCCCCCGGAAGACCCGGCCGGCGACCTGAAGCACATCCACGCAGCGCACCGCGGCGGTCGGGTCGGCCGCGCGGAACGCCTGCTCCAGCGCCTGGGCGGCGATGACGTGCCCCGCACCGGCGGACGCGGTGAGAATCAGGATGCGGTCGGGGCGAGACATGCGGCCTCCCGAAGCGGGTCAGCTAGCCGTGTCTCGACCGACCGACGGGGGGCGGGAGCGCGGCCTCCCGGCCGGATGGGTGGCACCGGCCGCCGGCGACGGCCGGCCGGGTGCGCCTCACGCCAGCACCCGGCCCAGCCGGTCGAGCGCCCAATCGAGCTCGTCCCGCGTGATGCACAGCGGCGGTGCGAGGCGGATCGTCTGCTCGTGGGTGTCCTTGCAGAGCAGCCCGAGCTGCATGAGCTGCTCGCAGTACGGCCGGGCCCGGCCCGCCGCCGGGTGCAGCTCGATGCCGATCCACAGTCCGCGCCCGCGGATCTCCCGGATCTTGCCGCTGCGCAGCGCCCGGAGCCGCTCAAAGAAGTAGTGCCCCAGCTCGGCCGCGTTGCGCTGGTACTTCTGCGTGTTCAGGATTTCGATCACCTTGCAGGCGACGGCGCAGGCCAGCGGATTGCCGCCGAAGGTGCTGCCGTGGTCTCCCGGCTTGAACACGTCCATGATGTCCCAGCGCGTGACCACGGCGGAGATCGGCACGATCCCGCCCCCCAGCGCCTTGCCGAGGATGTAGATGTCCGGCTGCACGCCCTCGTGCTCGCAGGCGAACGTCTTGCCGGTCCGCCCGAGACCGGACTGGATCTCGTCCGCGATCATCAGGATGCCGCGCTCGGTACAGACCTCGCGGACCTGCCGAAGGTAGCCGGCGGGCGGCACGATGATGCCGGCCTCGCCCTGGATCGGCTCGACCAGAAACGCCACGGTGTGGTCGTCGATCGCCCGCCGCAGCGCGTCGATGTCCCCGTACGGAACGATCTCGAAGCCCGGCGTAAACGGCGCGAAGCCCTCGCGGCACTGCGGATCGGTGCTGAAGCTGATGATGGTCGTCGTGCGGCCGTGGAAGTTCTCCGTGCAGCAGACGATCTTCGCCCGCTCGGCCGGCACGCCCTTCTTGAGGTAGCCCCACTTGCGGGCGGTCTTGAGGGCCGTTTCCACGCCCTCTGCGCCGGTGTTCATCGGCAGCACCGCCTCCATGCCGCACAGCGCGGCCAGGCCCTGGCAGAACGGCCCGAGCTGGTCGTTGTAGAACGCCCGCGACGTGAGCGTCACGCGCTCGAGCTGCGCCCGGGCCACGGCGACCAGTTCCGGGTGGCGGTGGCCGAAGTTCACGGCCGAATACGCCGCCAGAAGGTCCATGTACCTGCGGCCATCGGCATCCTCGACCCAGACGCCCTCGGCGCGGGTGACCACGACGGGCAGGGGCTTGTAGTTGTGAGCGCTGTATTTCTCGACCAGCTCGATGTGCTGTGCGGCGTTCATGACCACTCCTTGACCCCGCCGACGGCGACGGGACGTCGGATTTTCGCCGGGGGGGCGCTCCAAGACAACAACGGCCCTCCCCGCCCGGCCACCGGCGGTAGAATCATCGGCTCCCGCGGGCGCCGCGGGCGTCGGGCTCCGGCACCCGCCGCGGGTGCGGCTTGGGCACCGGCCCGCGCTCGCGTTGTCCTGCGCAGCGCCGTCGGACAGGAATCTCGTATGTTCGCCGGGATTATCGAGCACGTGGGGCATGTCGTCCGCGTCGCGGCCGCACCGCACGCGCATGCGGCCGGCGCAGCGGCGTACCGCCTGACGGTCGCGCTGGGTCCGGTCGCCGACGGTTTGCCGGTGGGTGGGAGCGTCGCGGTCAACGGGGCCTGCCTGACGCTGGCCGCCCTCCACGGCACGGACGGCGACTTCGACGTCGTGCCGGAAACTTGGGAGCGGACGACCCTGCGGCTGCTGCGGCCGCACGCCGCGGTGAATCTCGAACGGTCCCTGCGGGTGGGTGACCGGATCGACGGACACTTTGTGCAGGGGCACGTGGACGGTACGGCGGTGGTGGAGGCGGTGGACCGCACGGGAGGCGAGTGGCGGCTGCGATTGCGGACCGATCCGGGGCTCGCCCCGTACCTGGTCGCGAAAGGGTCGGTCGCCGTGGACGGGGTCAGTCTCACGATCGTCGACGCGGCCGAGGGCCGCTTCTCTGTCGCCCTGATCCCGACAACGCTGGAGCGGACGGTGCTCGGGAAGCGACGGCCGGGCGACGCCGTGAACGTCGAGACGGACATCCTGGCCCGGCTGATCGTCCAGCGGCTGGACCAACTGCTGGCCGCCGGCGGTCCGGGGGGATTGACCCTGGAGCGGCTGGCCGCCGCGGGGTTCGTCCGATGAGCGCGGCACCGGTCAGCTCCGGGCCCCGCCCGCTCATCGGGATCACGATGGGCGACCCGCTGGGCATCGGTCCGGAGGTGATCGTCAAGGCCCTCGCCGACCCCGCCCTCCGCGCCCGCGCGCGATTCGTCATCTTCGGCCTGCATGACGTGCTGGAGATGGCCGCGGATCAGGCCGAGGTCAACCCCTTCTGGTGGCGGATGCCGCTCGATCACGGGCCGCGCGTCAGCAGCGGCGTGCTGGTCGCGGACTTCGACGACCTGCCGCCGGTGCGGCCGAACGGGCGCCGCGGGCCCGACCCGGTCGCCGGCCACGCGTCGTTCCGATTCGTGGATACAGGTATCCGGCACCTGCGCAGCGGGGCGATCGACGCGCTCGTCACGGCTCCGATCAGCAAGCACGCCTGGGCTCTGGCGAACCACCGTTTCCTCGGGCACACGGACCTGCTGGCGCAGCGGCTGGAAGCCCGGCGAGTGAACATGCTGTTCGTGGCCGGTCGGTTGCGCGTCGCGCTGGCGTCGGACCATGTGCCGCTGTTTGAGCTGCGCAATCGTTTCACGATCGGACTGGTCCATCAGCCCATCGACCTGCTCGACCAGGCCCTGCGCGAGTGGTTCGGCGTGGAGCGGCCGGAGATCGGCGTTCTGGGCCTCAATCCCCACGCGGGCGAAGAAGGCCTGCTGGGCGACGAGGAGCAACGGATCATCGAGCCGGCGCTGACGCTCGCCCGAAGCGCCGGGATGCGTGTCACCGGCCCGTTGCCGCCGGACACCGCCTTCACCCCCCACGTGCTGGAGCGGTTCGACGGCGTCGTGGCCATGTATCACGACCAGGGGCTGATTCCGATCAAGGCGCTGGCTTTCAACCGCGCGGCGCAGGTCACGCTGGGCCTCGACGTCATCCGCACCAGCCCCGACCACGGCACGGCCTTTGATCTGGCGGGGCGGGGGGTCGCTGACCCCGGCAGTATGACCGCCGCGATCGAGCTGGCCGTCGAGTTGGCAACCACGCGGGCCGCGCGTCGCGCCGCCGCGCCCGACGCGGCTTCCGTCCGATAATCGACGGACCCGCTGCGACCCCAGAAAAAACGCCGCTCCATCGCAGCGTCACCCGTCAATGCAAACCAAATAGACGCCTCTGCCGCCTCCTCGACGCGACACTGTAAAATCCCTCGAGCACCCCTTCGCCCCCGGCCGCTCTTGGAAGTATACGGAAGGAACCGGGACGAAAGGCGCGGCCGCACTCTGCGAGGCCGAGTGGCAACTGCGTGCCGCGGAGCACCGGCGCCCGTCGACAGGAGATCCGTATGCGATTGCATCGCCTCGGTTTGGGGGAGTTTTTCAGCGCGGTGCTGCTCGCGGCCGTCATACTGCACGGCTGCTCTCAGCCACCGCGGACCTGCTCGCCGTCGGCCTCGTCCGCGACGCCGCCGCAGGTCACCGAGGAACGACCCGCTGCCCAGCGCGAGCCGATTACAACCGGAACGACGAGGCCGCCGGCCGACGTCCCCCAGCCGAGTGAGCCCGACCGCGCCGCGCTGGCGGAGGTCATTCGGCGTCGCGCCGTCGAGGCGCAGCGGCGCCCCAATGCGAGTCCGGGGGCGCCGACCGCCGTCCCCTCGCCGACGGGCGGTTCCTCCCCGGCTGCCGCGCCCACTGCCGCGCCCGATGCGACCCCCGCTGCGCCGCCCGCTGCGGCGCCTGGTGCGGCGCCCCCGGCGACTGACGGGTCGGTGCAAACGCCCGGGCGATCGCGCGATCTGTTGGCAGCGCAGGACCCGCGGACGCCCCCGCCCTCGGCCACCGGCGCGCCGGCGGCTGCGCCAGCTGCCGACCACCGCACCGCCTCCCCCGGCGCGCTCTCTGCGGCGGCCGTCGGCCCGCCCCCCCGGCCGATGGAGTTGGTGCCGCCGCTGGAGGGCACGCCGCAGCCGCGCGTGCAGAACCGCACTCCCGTCGGGCGCGTGCACGCTGTCTGGAAGGGGCGGCCGGCGGTGTTCCGCTTCGACCTCGCCAACGCGGGCGAGGCCCCGTTGCTGATTCGCGTCAAACCGTGCTGCGGAGTGCAGCTCAGTGGGCCGGCGGACCGCAGCATCCCACCCGGTGAGTCGGAAACGGTGGAACTCGTCATGCAGACGGTCCGGCCCGGTCCGATCAGCCGCAAGGTCCTGGTGGCGACCAACGACCGCACCGCGCCCGAGGTCGCGCTCGAGTGCGCGGCGAACGTGCTGACCGGTCTGAAAGTGGAGCCGTTCAACGCCGCGTTCGGCCATCTCGACCGCGGCGCAGGTCCCCAGACCCGCACGCTGACGCTCACCCGAGGCGACGGCGGCCCGATCGCGCCCCGCATCGTGAACCACGGACACCCCAACGTCACGGCCGCCGTCGAGGAGGTCACGCCGGGCGAGAGATACCTGTTGCACGTGACCGTCGGCCCCCCCTGGCCGAACGGTCCGCTCAGCGGCGCCGTGGAGCTCGAGACCGGCGTGCCGGAGGACCCGCGCGAGAACATCCCTGTGTTCGCGTCCGTCGCGCCGCGACTGGCCGCAGTCCCGGCCCAGTTTCTGTTCGACGGTGAGCTGAAGACCGACGCGCAACAAACGCTGCACCTGCGCTGGGCCGGGGGGCCGCCCGGGCAGATCATCAGCGCGACAGCGAACATGAAAGATGCGCAGGTCACGTTCGCGCCGGCCGAGCCGGGCGGCGACCCCACGGTGACGTTGCGCGTGCCCGCCGGCTACACACCCGACCCCCGCGCGACGTATTTCGTCACCATCCGCACGGACGACCCCGAGGCGCCGCAGATCCAGGTGCCGGTCGCCTTCCGCCGCGTATCGGTCATCCCGCCGGGTACCGCGGAACGGATCCCCGGGGCCAAGCCGCCGCGGCCGCCGCGCTGATACCGCGGTCCTGCGCGGTGGGAACCGTTCGCCGCGCGGCAGCGCGTCGGTGACGCACCTGCGCCCTGCACGCCGAGCTCGGGCCCCGCGTCGGGCGAGCCGCCTTTTACCAGTCCCGGTCCACGGGCGGTCGGCGCGCGTCGCGCTGTCGCGCCAACGCCTCACGCCGGGCTTTCTCCGCCTCGCGGATCCGTTGAAGTAACCGCTCGGCCTGCTCGCGCGTGAGCTTCACCCCGGCGGGCCGGGTCGTGGGTTCTGCGGCGGAAGGCTCGGCCGGCTGCGTTTCCACCGGCGGTGCATCGGCCGCGTCGCGCTGCGCTTCGTCCGTGGGCCGGTCCTGCGGGTCGGCGGATTCCGGCGGCGATGGCTGCTCGAACTGCGAAGCGGAGGGGTTCTGCCGGCGGTCCGCGTCGGCGGGCTGCGAATCGCGATGGGCGGCGGCCGCATCCTGCGAGGACGTCGAATCCTCCGGTGACGTCGCACCCTGTGACGGCTCGGACTCCTGCGGCCCGGACGACTCCGGTGAGTCCGGGGGCTGCGGGCTGCCCTGCGGCCGCTCGGGCTGCGTCGCGGGCCGAGAGTCCGGCTGCGGGTCGCTCCGCCGGCTGGACTGCCCCGGTTTCGTCTGCGGGGGGAGCTGCGCGAGCTGACGCCGCAGGAGCTCGGCCAGTTCGAGGTTCGCGCGCGCGTCGGTCAGCGTGGGGTCGAGCCGCAGGGCGGCGCGATAGCGGTCGGCCGCCGCGGCCAGGCAACGCTGCGCGGCCTCCGGGTCGGGGGCCGTGCCGCCGGGGGGCTGCGCGGAGGCGAGCGCTTCCGCGTAATCCACATTCCCGAGGTTGTACGTCGTGCGGGCCTCGAAGGCCGCGTCCTTGCGGGTGCGGATCTGCTCCCACAGCGCGCGGGCTTCGGAGAGCCGGCCCAGCTTGAACAGCGCCGCGGCCTGGTTGTGGAGCAACTCGGGCGGCGGGTCGGGCAGCGCCGCGGCCGCCCGCTCGAACTCGGCGAGCGCCTCGTCGTATTTGCCGGCGGCATAAGCCGCCTCGCCGCGTTGGGCCGCGGCGCGCGCCTCGTCAACCGGTCGGCCCAGCGCCGCGCCGGCGGCGAGCCCGGCGATTGCGATCAGGATGACGGTCGCGCGGTTCATGCGGCTTGTCCCCGGACCGCGACGGCGACGCGGGCCCCGACGCCCGGGCGCGGGCCGTCGCGCAGCAGGGCGTCCACGAGCACTACGGCGAGCGCGGCCAGGACGAACACGTGCGCCCGCGCGGGCTGGCGGGCGTACTGCTGCGCGGCGTCCTCGGCCGCACGGACGCGGCGGACGACGCGGCGGTAGATCTCGCCGAGGTCGAAGTTGTGCGTGCCGACCGGCACGAACAGGCCGTGGGGCGAGGCGGCGGCGATGGCCCGCAGCGTGGCGAAGTCGGCCTTGCTCACCACGTCCTGGCCGCGGTACTGGAGGAAGGTCTCGCCGCGCTCGCCGGGGATGGGGATGCGAGCACCCTGCGGGTCGCCGAGTCCCACTGCAATGACGGGCACACGCAGGTCCTGCCACAGCGCGGCGGCGGCCTCGACCGGGAAGCTCTCGTGGTCCTCGCCGTCGCTGATCAGCAGGACGAGCCGGTGGCTGTTCAGACGCGCGGCGGCGAGTCGGTCCGGCGGCCCGCGGAAGACCTCGGCCGCCTTGCGCAGCGCGTCGCCGATGTTCGTGCCGCCGCGGCCGGCGCTGCGAATGCCGACATCCTGGAGCGCCAGCCGAAACGAGCCGTAGTCGATCGTCAGCGGGCAGCTCAGCACGGCGTCGCCGGCGAAAGTCATCAGGCCGATCTGATCGCCCGCCAGGACCGGCAGCAAATCCTCCGCGATGGCGAGCTTGGCCCGCTCCAGCCGGCTGGGCGCCAGGTCGCGCGCCAGCATCGAGCGCGACACGTCCAGCAGCACCAGCACGTCCACGTTGCGCCGCACCACCGGCCGCAGCTCCGATCCCCAGCGCGGCCCGAGCAGCGCGGCCGTCAGCAGCAGCAGGGCCGTCACGTGCAGCGCCAGACGCACGGCCGCGCGGGACGGGCCGACAGCGGGCGTCAACCGCGGCAGCAGTTCGGCCGCGGCGAAGCGCCGCAAGGCCCGCTGCCGCTGCCACAGACCCCACCCGCCGGCCAGGGCGACGCCCAGCACCGCCCACAGCAGGTGCAGCCAGCGCAGGTCGTCGAAGTGCAGGTCGCTCACGGGATCTTCCTCAGCACGGTGGCCGACAACAGGCCGTGCGCCGCCAGCCCGACGAACGCCGCCAGCACCCACGGGCCCGCCAGCTCGCGCCACGCGATGAAGCGCTGCTCCGCGGTGCGGGTCCGCTCCAGCCGGTCGATTTCGGCGTAGATTTCGTCCAACGCGGCGGCGGCGGTGGCGCGAAAGTGCCGGCCGCCGGTGAGCTCCGCGATCCGTCGCAGGGCGGCGTCGTCGGGTGGATGGCGGACGAAGCCGACCCGCTGGCCGGTCCCCGCGACGATCGTGTAGACCCGGATGCCATAGAGGGCCGCGAGTTCGCCGGCCTGCTCGGGCGTCACGAGGCCCGCGTTGTTCTCGCCATCGGTCAGCAGGATGATGACGCGGCCGCGGATGACGAGCTGCTCGCCGGAGCCGGTCACGGGCCGCAGGTTGCGCAGCCGCTCGACCGCCAGCGCCAGTCCGTCGCCGATGGCCGTCGCGTTGGCTTCGTCCAGCACGCGGCCGAAGCGGTCGACGGCCACCTCGGTGCGGTCGAGCAGGTCGAGCAGGGGGCGCTTGTCGAGCGCCAGCGGCGCGACGCTGTCGGGCTCGCGCGCGAAGCGCACCATGCCGATCAGGTCGTTCGGGCGGCCGGGCAGCCGGCCGTCGCCGGCCACAAACCGGCGGAACACGTCCTTGACCACGTCAAGCCGCGTCAGGTCCTGCCCGGGCGGCGACAGGTCCCGGTCGAGCATGCTCGCCGACGTGTCCAGCACCATCATGATCGCGATGCCCTCGACCACCACGTGGCTGGATTCGTCGGGCGACTGCGGACGGGCCGCGGCGACGATCAGGCACGCCAGCACGGCCAGACGCAACGCGGGCAGCAGGTGCCAGAGGTGCCGACGCGGGCCGGCGGCCGCCTGGACGACGGCCAAGCTCGAAAAACGCAGCACGGGGCGCCGCGCCGGCCGCCGCCAGAACCACCACAGCAGCGGCAGCAGCGGCAGCAGCGCCAGCAGCCACACCCACGGCTGCGGCCAGAGCACCCCCTCGGGCGTCAGCGGCAGGTGCACGTGTCTCACGGCGGCGCTCCGGCGGAAGAGGGCACGGCGGACGGGGCGGCGCCGGCCACCCCGCCGACTCCCGCGGTAACGAACGCGCGCGCGGCCGTGAGCGTGCGCGCGATGTCCGCCGGGCCCGGCTCGAGCGCGGCGTACTTCACCAGGTCGCAGGCCCCCAGGAACGCCCGCAGGCGGTCGGCGTCGAGCGGCAACGGCCGACGGTCGAGCGTCGCCAGGAACTCTTCGGTGGTCATCTCGGGGGCCGCCAACGCGTATTTCCGCTCCACGTACCCGCGGACGATCGCAGTGACACGATAGTACAGCTCGCGGGCCGCCGCGCGACCGAGCCAGTCATGCTCCGTCAGCCGCTCCAGCTCGCGCAGCGCCCACTCCTCGGGCGAGAGGGGGGGCGGCGGCCGGGCGGCGCGGCGTCGCAGCCAGTAGGTCAGACCGGCCACTGCGCTGCTGCCGACCGCCGCGCCCGACGCGAGGAGCGCCCACGCCCACCAGGGCCACGGCGGCGCCGGGGGCACGATCGGACCGGTGATGTCGCGCGGCTGCGTCGGTCGGTCGTCGTCCGTCAGCGCCGAGCGCACCTCCAGGCGCAGCGCGCCGCTGACGAGCTCGTACGTCGGTTGCGTGGCCGCGGCGGCCGCCCCGGCGGCCGGCGGCGGGACGTAGCGAACCGTCAGCGCGGGGATCTCCAGCGGACCGGCGGCGAGCGGCTCAACGGTGAACGTGCGGCGCCAGACGCGTCCGGCGGCCGCGGGGCGCTCGTCGATGGCCTCGCCGGCCTGCGCGGTCAGCGGAGCGAGCGCGTCGGGACCGGGCAGTGTTGCCCGGTAACCCTCGGGGGCCTCGAACGCGATGGTGACGGTGACGCGGTCCCCGACCAGCGGCCGGCGGGGCGCCGCCGTGACGGTCAGGCGCAGCGGGCCGCGGACCTGCTGGTCGCGGGCGACATCCGCCGCGGCGGGGGCCTCGGGGGACCGGCAGCCGGCCGCGAGCGTCACGCCCCACAGGAGGGCCGCGCACTGGGCGATGCGAGCCCGCGCGGGGGCGCCCGACGCGGCGGCGGTCGCCGCCCCGGATGGCGGACGGGCGGCCGGGAGCCGGGCGGGGGTCATCGCCGCTGCTCCCGCCGGCGGAAGAACGCCTTGAGCGGCGTGACGAACGGCGCGCCGGTCGCGATCTCGATCGCGTCGAGCCGCAGACGGGCCAGCTCCGCCCGCAGGCGGGCGCGGCGCTCGGCGGCCAGGGCCGCGTAGCGCCGACGGACGGCGCGCGAGCCGGTATCGACGAGGAGTTGCGCTCCGGTCTCCGGGTCGTACAGCTCGACGAAACGCACCGCCGGCAGCTCGCGCTCGCGCGGGTCCTCGACGATGACGGGGATGAGGTCATGGCGGTGGCGGGCGACCTGAAGCGCGCGCTCGAAAGGCGGGGCCTGAAAGTCGCTGACCAGGAAGACGACCGCACGGCGGCGCTGGATGCGGTTGAGGTAGTCGAGCGCGGCGGCGATATCGGTACCGCGGCCCGTCGGCGTGTGATACAGCAGCTCGCGCACCACACGCAGCGCGTGCCGCAGACCCTTGCGCGGCGGGACGAAGCGCTCCACGCGGTCGGTAAACAGCAGCAGCCCGACCTTGTCGTTGTTGCGGATCGCCGCGAGGGCCAGCGTGGCGCCGAGCTCGGCGACCAGCTCGCTCTTGAGCTGCGCCCGCGTGCCGAAATCCTGCGACGCACTGATGTCGACGACCAGCAGCACGGTCAGCTCGCGCTCCTCGCGGAAGTGCTTGATGAAGGGCCGCCCCGTGCGGGCCGTCACGTTCCAGTCGATCGTGCGGATGTCGTCGCCGGGCTGGTACTCGCGGACCTCCTCGAACTCCATCCCGCGGCCCTTGAAGGCCGAGTGGTACTGCCCGGCGAAGAAGTCCTGCACCAGCGCGCCGGTGACGATCTGAATCCGACGCACCTTGCGGAGTATCTCGGCGGGTATCATCGCACTTCCGGCGCGCTCACTCCCCCGGCCAGACCCGCTCCGAGCAGCACCTCGTTCAGGCTGCCCGACCGGAAGCCGCGCAGGTCCACCGTCACATAGCGGAAACCCAGCGCGCGCAGGTGCGCATCCACGCGCGCCCGCACGGCCGGCACCGCCAGCCGCGCCACCTCCTCCGCCGGCACCTCGATCCGCGCCAGGTCCGCATGGTGCCGCACGCGACATTCGCGAAAGCCCAGCGCCCGCAGGAACGTCTCCGCCGCGTCGATCCGCGCCAGCTTCTCCGGCGTGACGGCCTCGCCGTACGGCACCCGCGACGACAGGCACGGCGAGGCGGGCTTGTCCTGGATCGACAGCCCCAGTTCCGCCGCCAGCGCCCGCACGTCGGCCTTCGTCAGCCCCGCCTCCGCCAGCGGCGCGCGCACGCCCCGCTCCGACGCCGCACGCAGCCCGGGCCGGTAATCGCTCAGGTCGTCGGCGTTCGTGCCGCTCACCACGGCCGCGTAGCCGCGGGCCGCGGCCAGCGGGAGGAGCCGGGCGTACAGCTCAGTCTTGCAGAAGTAGCAGCGGTCGGGAGAGTTCACGCGATACTGCGGGTTGTCGAACTCGTGCGTGTCGAGGAACTCGTGCGGCGCGCCGCATTCGGCCGCTAAGGCGGCGGCCGAGTCGAGTTCGGCCTTCGGCACGCTTGCGCTGCGACCGGTAACGGCGAGCACGCGGTCGGGGCCGAGCGTGAGCACCGCGACGCGCAGGAGCAGGGTGCTGTCGAGGCCGGCGGAGAACGCGACGACGACGGAGCGCAGCTCGCGGAGGCGGTCCTCCAGCGCGGCGCGTTTGATGTCCAGGTTCGCGCTCATGCCGGGCAATTCTAACGGGTCGGCCCGGCCACCAAGCCCAGCCGGCGACCCCCGGCATTCGAGCCCGGAGCGCAAGCTCCGGATTCCGTCCGAGACAGCGGGCGGCAGGCCCCGACTTGGCAGCCGCGGCTCGGACGGCAACCGGCACGCGCGCTGTTGTCGGCACTCGATGCCCCACGCTGCCGCTCGGGCTCGGTAATGCGCTGCGGGTCGGATGCGGTGCCGCGGCACCGAGGCCGGTCTTCAATCGTCCACGATCTCGGGAATCCGCTTGATGCGCGGATCGGTGAAGATGTCGGCCGCGTCGCGGCTCGTGCTGGAAAACTCCGAGACGATCGCCCCCTCGTCGCCCGCCTGGAACCAGTGCAGCGTGTTCGGCGGGATCGTGTACTGGTCCCCAGGGTTCAGCACGATCTCGTGAAAAACCGTGTAGTACGCCTCGCTACCCGCCGGCGGGCGAGCCAAACGCTGCGCCGGGGGCGTCGGTGTGCCGGCGACATTGAGAAACACACGCCCCCAGCGGCAGCGGAACGTCTCCATCTTGCCCGGCTGGCCGTCCACCGTCGGATGACGGTGCTCGGGACACGTTTGCCGCGGGAACAGGATGATCTCTTTCGCACAGTACCGGTCGGTATTCACGTACACGACCAGCTCGAGCCCCGTCCGCTCCAGCTCGCCCAAACCAAGCTCGGCCACCTCAATTTCGCCGACTTCCTTGGGGGTCAGCACGATGCCCGCCTGCTGGAGCATCGCCGCCGCCCGCTGCTGAGCTTTCCGCACCTCGCTGCGCTTGATCATCGCCACGACTCCGCATCCGGTCACGCCCGCGACTCCGCCGGCCGGAGGCCGGCCGGTTCGGCCGGCACGTCACCCTCGGGCGTATTTTAGCCGTGCCGACGAGCGGCCGGGGGCAATCCCGCAACCGCCGGCCGGCTTGCCATCTAAGAGGGATTATGGTATGATTGCCATATGTCAATAATGCTGAAAGGTCGTCTCTCTCCCGCCCAGTACCAGGCGCGGGCGCGGGTGGCCAAGGCGTTGGCGCACCCCAGCCGGCTGATGACTCTCGACGCGCTGGCCGAGCGCGAGTTGTGCGTGTGCGAGCTGACGGACCTGGTAGCGGCCGATCAATCCACCGTGTCCAAGCACTTGGCGGTGCTCAAGCAGGCCGGACTGGTGGCAGACCGCAGGGAGGGCTCGAAAACGTACTACCGGCCGACGATGAGCTGTCTGAGAGGCATCTGGGAATGTATCGAGACAGTGCTCCGGGAAAACCTCAAGGCACAACAGGCGGCGATGGGGCAGTAAGCCCCACCGCGGTCGTTTCCGCGCCAAATCATGGCAACTTGACCATGGCGCCATGCGCCGCGCGCCTCACGTGGGAGACGCTGCGCACCCCGGCGATCCTCGCGCTGATGATCGCGGTCTTTCTGCTCGCATACCTGCTGCCGTTCGAGCAGCTGCCGGAGAGCGGGTCGCGGGTCGCAACGGCCGGGCGCGAGGCACTGCTCATGCTTCAGGATTACGCGCAGCACCACGTGATCCTGTGTCTCGTGCCGGCGTTGTTCATTGCGGGTGCCATCTCGTGTTTCGTGTCGCAGGCGGCGGTGATGAAGTACCTCGGGCCGACGGCGAACAAGGCGGTCGCGTACGCCGTGGCATCGGTCTCCGGGACGATCCTGGCCGTCTGCTCCTGCACCGTGTTGCCGCTGTTCGCGGGCATCTGGACGCGGGGCGCGGGGCTCGGGCCGGCCGCGGCGTTTCTCTACTCGGGCCCGGCGATCAACGTGCTGGCGATCATCCTGACCGCGCGCATCCTGGGCATGGAGATCGGCCTCGCGCGAGCGGTCACCGCGATCGGCTTCAGCTTCCTGATCGGTCTGGCGATGCACCTCATCTACCGTCGGGAGGAGCGGGCCCGGGTCGCGGCGGCGCAGGCGGCGGGCGGGTTCGTCCTGCCGGAAGGCGCCGCGGACCGGCCGTTGTGGCAGACGGTGTGCTACTTCGCGGCGATGATCGGCATCCTGGTGTTCGCGAACTGGGCCAAGCCGGAGACTCCCAACGCGGTCTGGGAAACGATCTTCGCCGCCAAGTGGGTGATCACCGGCGCGCTGCTGGCGGCGTTGGCCGCCATGCTCGCGCTGTGGTTCACGCGCGACGAGCTGAAGCAGTGGGTCGGCAGCACGTGGTTCTTCGCGAAGCAGATCCTGCCGCTGCTGCTGGTGGGCGTGCTCGTGTCGGGCGTGCTGCTGGGGCGTCCCCGCCAAGAGGGGCTGATCCCCAGCCATTGGATCGAGCAGTCGGTCGGCGGCAACGGCATCGGCGCGACGCTGTTCGCCGCCGTCGCGGGCGCGCTGATGTACCTCGCGACGCTGACCGAGGTTCCGATCCTCCAGGGGCTGATCGGCGCGGGCATGGGGCGGGGGCCGGCGCTGGCGCTGCTGCTGGCCGGACCGGCGCTGTCGCTGCCGAGCATGCTCGTAATCCGCTCGGTCGTGGGAACGCAGAAAATGCTCGTCTACGTGTCGCTGGTCGTGGTACTGTCCACGGTGGCAGGCGTCTTGTACGGCACGTTCGTCGGTTGATGATCAGAGGAGACCCGTCATGTCATCGGCGCCGGGCGCGTGTTGCGGTGGGAGTGGGGAAACATTGGTCTTCACCTGCGCGGGCGCGGCCTACAGCGGGCAGGTCGCCAATCGCAGCGGCGTGCAGCTCATGGAGCAGGGCGCGGGCAGCCTGTTCTGCATCGCGGCCGTCGCGGCCGACATTCCGGCCAAGCTGGACCGCGCGCGACAGGCCGGTCGGCGCGTCGCGATCGACGGCTGCGAGGACCACTGCGTGCGCAAGGTGCTGGACAAGGCCGGGCTGACGGCCGACGTCCACGTCGTGCTCACGGACATGGGCATCGAGAAGAAGCCGGCGCAGCCGAACCTGATCAGCGACGCGAAGAGGGTCGTCGAGGCGGTGAAGCAGAAGCTCGGCGCCGGCGGCCCACGGCTCTGAAACCACAACAAGACCGGCGCGGAGTCCCTGCAAATGAAAATCGAAGTCCTCGGAACCGGTTGTGCGAAGTGCAACCTGCTCGAGCAGACGGCCCGCAAGGCCGCCGACAAACTGGGCGTTCCCTACGAGTTGGTGCACGTCAAGGACCTGAGCAAAATCGCCGCCTACGGCGTCATGATCACGCCGGCGTTGGTCATCGACGGCCAGGTGAAAGTGACCGGCAAGGTGCCGAGCGAGGCGGAGCTTACGACGTTGCTCACCAACGCACTGCCGAAGTGACGGCGCCGCGCCAGGCACGCCGGGCCGCGCCGCCCGAGCGCGCTCGCCGGCCCGCCGCAGCGCGGCCTGATGAGTAAGCCGAGGAGTGAAGCGCATGAAAAGCAGCAATATCCTGATCGTGGTCGCCGTGCTGGCCCTCGTGGGCGGTGTAGCCTGGTTCCGGTCGGTCCGGGAGCGCAGCGGCAACGTCTCGGCGACGCCGGCCGGCGCAACAAACGCGGCGCCCGCTCACGCGGAGCCGGGCCCGCAGCGTTCGGACGCGCCGCACGCGACCCGGCCCCCGGCCCCGGCGACGGGCGCGGTGCCGCCGTCAGCGGCGGGCCGGGACTCCGCCCCAGGTGCGGGCGCTGCGGCCGGGGACGGTTCGGCCGCGGCGTGGGGCGGGGTATCGGGCACGGGGTCCGCGGCGGCGCGGGCCACACCGCCGGCCGCGTCGCAGAAGCTTCCCCGCGTGGTCGACCTCGGCGCGGACAAGTGCAAGGCGTGCAAGGAGCTGGCGCCGATCATTGCGGAATTGCGTCGGGAGTACGAGGGACGCGTCATCATCGAGTTCATCGACGTGTGGAAAGACCCGCGCGCCGGCGAACCCTACAAGTTCCGCGTGATCCCCACGCAGGTCTTCTTCGATGCGGACGGCCGCGAGGTCTGGCGACACGAAGGCTTCTTACCGAAGGCCGAGTTCGTCGCCAAGTTCGCCGAGCTCGGAGTCCGCTAGATGCTGGACGCGCTGGCGGAAAACTTGGGCGTGGTCATCCGGAACAACGTCTGGCTCGCGCCGCTGGCGGCGATGGTCGGCGGACTGCTCACCGCCGCCAATCCGTGCGTGCTGGCCGCCGCGCCGCTGATGGTCGGCTACGTTGCCGGACAGGAACGGACCACCGTGGGCCGTTCGTTCCTGCTGTCGCTGACGTTTACGCTCGGCCTGACGATCATGTTCGGGCTGATCTGGTTCGGCGTGTGGTCGGCCAGCACGCTGCTGCCGACCACCTGGTGGAAGTACCTTGCGGCCGCGGTGTGCCTGCTGATGGGCGTGCACCTGCTCGGTCTGGTGCACTTCACGCTGCCGGTCCCGGCGAAGTTGATGGCGGGCGCGCCGCGCTGCCCGACGTGCGACTACAACCTGACCGGGCTCACGGCGGCCCGCTGCCCGGAATGCGGCGGGGAGTTCGACTGGGCGCGCGTGCCGCGGCGTGGGGCGGTGCGGCGGGGATTCGTTGGGGCGCTGCTGCTGGGGCTGCTGTTCGGCCTGATCTCGATCCCCTGCGCGGGACCGGTGCTCCTGGCCGTCAGCGCCGTCACGCCGCTGTACGGCCTGGTGTTCGGCGTGGGGCTGCTGGTCGCCTACAGCATCGGCCATTGCGGGCTGGTGCTGATCGGCGGGACTTCCATCGGACTGGTGCAGCGGCTGGCCGACTCGCGGGGCTGGACCCGGGGCACCGACGCGCTGCGGCGGCTGGCGGGCGTGCTGATCGGCGGCGTGGGCCTGTACCTACTTTTGATCGAGTGACCCCCGGCGGAGGGCGTCCCGCGGGCGTTGACCATGCGGGGCGCGCGGCTATACTTCGAAAATGATCGAAGTGTCGAGCGTTGCGCCGCGGGGTGCGGCGGACTCTACTTCGGAGGTGGTCGACGTGCACGGTCCGGTGGCGGACGCGGGGCACGCCGGGACGCGCACGGGCGCCGCGCAGCCGAGCGCGTTGCGGGCGCTGGTGGCCGTCGCGCGGGCGCTGAGTGACCCGGCCCGGGTCCGGGTCCTGCGGGCGCTGGCCGGCGGCGAACTGTGCCTGTGCCACTGCATCGTCCTGCTGGGGCTCGCGCCCGCCACCGTCTCGAAACACCTGGACGTGCTGCACCGCGCCGGACTGGTCCGCCGCCGGAAGGCGGGCCGCTGGTGCTTTTTCCGGCTCGCCGGCCGCGACGCTCCGCCGGCAGTCCGCGGCGCGCTGCGCTGGGTCACGGCCACCCTCGCGGCAGCCCCGGAGCTGCGCGCAGACCGCGCGCGGCTCGCACACTTGCGCCGCGCGGACCCGCGGGAGCTGGCCGGCTGTTACAAGGGGTCGTGAAGATGCCCGCGAAACACAGCGTCCTGTTCCTGTGCACCGGCAACTCGTGCCGTAGCCAGATGGCCGAGGGCTGGGCCCGCCACCTGCACGGCGACGTGCTCGAGCCCTACTCGGCGGGCGTGCGAGCGCACGGCCTGAACCCGCACGCGGTCCGCGTCATGGCGGAAGCGGGCGTGGACATCTCCGGCCAGACCTCCAAGACCGTGGACGCGCTGGCGAACGTCGCGTTCGACCTGGTCGTCACGGTCTGCGACCACGCCCGGGAGACCTGCCCGGTCCTGCCCGGGGCCAAACGGGTGCTGCACGCCGGGTTCGACGACCCGCCGCGGCTGGCCGAAACGGCCGCGTCCGAGGCGGAGGCGCTCGACATCTACCGCCGCGTCCGCGACGAGATTCGGGATTTCATCCGCGGTCTACCGGTGCTGTTGGAGCACCCCGCGGGGGGCAACACCTGACGCCGCCGCGACCCGCCCGACCGCAGGGGGGCGAGGACCCCGCGCATCCGACCGGAAGGCCCGCAAACTGGAGGTCGCCCTGCATGGACGCCGGCTGCCCGACGCGCCTGTCGTTTCTGGACCGGTTCCTGACGCTATGGATCTTCCTGGCCATGGCCGTCGGCGTGCTCGGCGGCTGGCTGTGGCCCGGAGTCGAAGGGTTCCTCAACCGGTTCCAGGTCGGCACGACGAACATCCCGATCGCCATCGGCCTGATCCTGATGATGTATCCGCCGCTGGCGAAGGTGAAGTACGAGGAACTGGGTGACGTGTTCCGCAACGTGCGGGTGCTCGGGCTGTCGCTGGTGCAGAATTGGGTGATCGGCCCGGTGCTGATGTTCGCGCTGGCGATCCTGTTCCTGCGCGACGAGCCGGCCTACATGGTCGGGCTGATCATGATCGGCCTGGCCCGCTGCATCGCGATGGTGATCGTCTGGAACGAGCTGGCGAAAGGCGACAGCGAGTACGCGGCCGGCCTGGTCGCGTTCAACTCGGTCTTCCAGGTGCTGTTCTACTCAGTGTACGCCTGGTTCTTTATCACCGTGCTGCCGCCGCGGCTGGGTCTGACCGGCGCGGAGGTGCATGTCACGATCGGCCAGATTGCCGAGAGCGTCTTCATCTACCTGGGCATCCCGTTCCTGGCGGGGATGATCACGCGCTTCGTGCTGCTGCGCCTGAAGAACCGGCTGTGGTACGAGCAGAAGTTCATTCCGAAGATCTCGCCGCTTACGCTCATCGCGCTGCTGTTCACGATCGTGGTCATGTTCTCGCTGAAGGGCGAGAAGATCATCCAGCTCCCGCTCGACGTGGTGCGCATCGCGATTCCATTGTGCATCTACTTCGTGGTGATGTTCCTGATCTCGTTCTGGATGGGCGCGAAGATCGGCGCGGACTACTCGAAGACGACGACGATCGCCTTCACCGCCGCCAGCAACAACTTCGAGCTGGCCATCGCCGTCGCCGTGGCGGTGTTCGGCATCAGCCACGGCGCGGCCTTCGCGGCCGTCATCGGCCCGCTGGTCGAGGTCCCGGTGCTGATCGGGCTGGTGAATGTGGCCTTGTACTTCCAAAGGCGGTATTTTGTGGCGCCTGCAACGCTCCGTCAGGAGGCCCGCGCATGAAACGCCGGTTGCTCGTCGCCACGTTCGCGGTCCTGCTCGCCGGACGGGCGGCCGACGCCGCGCCGGCCGGCGCCGTGTCCCAGTCCCGGCTGCGGGCCTGCCGCTCAGCGCCGCACCGGTAGCTCCGCGAGTCTCCTGCGATGAAATGCACCCGGCCCGTGGACAAACAGCCTCTCACCGCTCGCCGCGTTGGGGAGCTGCGGCCGATGACGACCGCTCGCGTTCGAGCGGGCTTGCGGTCCCTCGGCCGCTTCCTGGCCCGCTGGGGCGCAGTATTCGCCTTTGTCGCCGGCGGGGGCGCTTCCGTCTGCCCCTGCTGCGGATCGCAGGCCTGCTCGGTCGGCTTCGCGGGCGCCGGGGTCGTCGGGTTCCTGGTGACGGCGCTCGCGTACCTGCCCCGCCGATTCACCGGTCTGATGCGCCGCCGAGTCTTGACGACCGGAGCACCGCGGCCCGCCTGCCATGCTCACTCGTCGGAGTAGTGCGCCCCGCCGACTACCATTGACGGCATGCGAGTGCATGAGCTCCACCGCGAACAGGTCGTGCCCCGGCCGATCGAGGAGGTGTTCCCCTTCTTCGCGGCCGCGGAGAATCTCAACGCGCTCACGCCGCCGTGGCTCGAGTTCCGGATCCTGACGCCGTTACCGGTCCGAATGGCCCCAGGCACACTGCTGGATTATCGGATCCGGTGGCGCGGCATTCCGCTGCGGTGGCGGACACGGATCGAGATTTGGGAGCCCGGCGTACGGTTCGTGGATACGCAGGTGCGCGGGCCGTACCGCCTCTGGCACCACACGCACACCTTCGACCGGCTGCCGGACGGCGGCACGCGCCTCACCGACCACGTCCGCTACGCCCTGCCGCTGGGTCCGCTGGGGCAAGTAACCCACGGGCTTCTCGTCCGACGCGACGTGGTCGCGATCTTCGACTACCGCGCAGCCCGCATCGCGGCCCTGTTCGGCACGGTTGACGGCCCATAAGTGCGAAATCGGCAGCGGCGCCATCAGAATCCGAAACCGCGCTCGACACATGCCCCGGCCGGCAATCGGGTAACCTGCCTAGTCGTTTGGCCAGAAGCGAGGACCCGGTGGATCGGTCGGCGCTGGACGAGCTCCTCGAGCGTGCGCGTCGTCGCGAACCGGACGCGCTCGGCCGACTGGTCGACCTCTATGCGGCCCGCGTGTACGGCCTGCTGCTGCGGCTCACGGGCGACCGGGACGCGGCCGAGGACCTGATGCAGGAGACGTTCCTGCGGGTGTGCCGCATGATCGATGAATATCAGCATGACGGGCGCTTCGAGTCGTGGCTGATGCGGATCGCCGCCAACCTCGCCCGCGACCGTGCCCGGCAGCGCCGGCGGCATGGCGTGACGGGCTCGCTGGACGAGGCAGGCCCAAGCGGCGGGGAGGGCGACTCATCGTTGGCAGGGCCGACGCCCCGGCCGGACGAGGCAGTGGCGGCCGCCGAGGCGGGCGCCCGCCTCGAAGCGGCGTTGGCGGAACTCAGCGCTCCGGAGCGCGAGATACTGGTGCTGCGGCACTACGCGGATTTAACGTTCCGGGAGATCGCCGAGCTGTTGGGCGTGCCGCTGGGTACCGCGCTGGCGCGGGCGCACCGCGCGCTGGGTCGGCTAAGGGAGTTGATGCGGGTCGTGAACGAGTAAGCTCTGACGCGGGACGTGAAGGGGTCAGCCCCGCCGGGTAATAATGCCTCACGGGCAGAGGCCTGCGATGGATGCCAGGCTGCACAACCTGGAGCGCGAGATCGAGCGGGCGCGGGTCGCCCTGCCGCCGCTGGGGGCGATCGCGCCGGCACCGGCGGTCGTGGCGCGGGCGCGGGCGGCCGTCGTGGCCGAAGCGCGGCGGCTGCGGACGCGCGGTCGGTGGCTGCATGCGTTGCGGACGCTGGGCGGAGTGGCGGCGGCGGCCGTGCTGGCGGTAGGCGTGTGGGGGCTGCGCCCGCGGGAGGCCGCGGAGACCGACGCTCTCGCGCTGGTGCATGACTGGACCTGGGCGCTGGAGGCTTCAGGAGCACAAATGCGGGACACACTTCTCGACGGATGGGCGCGCGGCGAGCGACCCGACGCGGCGGCAGAGGTCGACGAGCTGTTCCGCACGCTGGAACTCTCTTTGGAGCTTTTCGAGCACCTGTAACGAGGATCGCCGTGAAAGGCTGGCGGTGGCTTCTGGTCGGACTTCTGACGGTGTCGGCCGCCGCGGCGGCGGTCGCTGAGGATCGCCCCGGCCGCGAGGAACCGAGCCCCCCCGAAACGGAGGCGTCCACCGCCGCCGACGACGGGCTCCCGCCCGACGAGGCGCGGCGGCACGGAGGCCCCGGCTGGGGTCGGGACTTCGTGACCCGCTGGTTCCGACCGGCGGCCGAGGATCGCGGCCCGCTGAAACCGGGCGAGGATGAGGAGCTGCTGGCCTTTGTCCGGGAGCACATGCCCCGGCTGCATGAGGCCCTCGAGGCCCTGCGGAGCGCCAACCCGCCGCTTTTTCAGCGCAAGCTCGGTGAACACGCCCCCCGCCTGCGGCATCTGCGGCGGGTCTTTCAGGCCAGCCCCGAGCTGGGGCAGCTCATTCGCAAGTATTCGGAGAATCAGTTCGAGCTCCAACGGCTGGCGCGACGGCTCCGCCTGCGCCCCGGCTCGCCGGCCGCCGTGGAGCAGGTCCTCCAGGAAGCGCGGCCCCTGATCGCTGAGAACGTGCAGATCGAGATCGACGCGCTGGAGTTGCTGCGCAAGCAGCTCGAGGCGCACCGCACATTGCGGATCGCGGCCCGCATGCAGTACCTGGGGACTCCCGGTGCGGACCTGAGCGCCGAACCGCGCTGGGTACGCCAACTGGTCGAGCGGTGGCGCGCCCCGGGCGCGTCGGAGAGCGAGCGCGACGCTGCCGCGGCGGAGCTGCGCGCCGCGATCGCACGTCAGTTGGAGGCGGAGATTGAGTCGGCGGCGGAGCGGGCCGCGGAGATGCGGGAGCGGGGGGCAGCGGAAGTGGACGAGCGGGTAGAGCGCTTCCGGGAGGGCAAGCGACGCGAAGGCCGGGGCCTCGGAAGGCTCGGGCCGCGAAGTCCCGAGGGGCGACCGACCACGGCCCCGGCCGGGCCGGGCGGCGAGCGCTAGCCGTACAGCGGGCGACGGCGAGGCCCGCTGATTTTGGGCCGGAGGCGGGGCGCGTTTGAGATTGAAGGGGGCTGGGGTGTCGGGTCCGGGGACTGGCGGGCGGGCTGCTGTCACCCACCCGGCGGCGGGAGGTTTTTCCTTGACGCAGTTTTACGACCCGGCCTCTGGCGGGACGGCGCACGTGTCCGTATAATCAACAGTCGATGTAGCTTTTTGGGGCTGCGATGGTTGCGCGCTTGAACCGGGGCGCCGGCGAGGGACCGGTGCCCGCGGCGAGCAGCATAGGCGTAACACTGGAGGCGGTCAGGCGGTCGCGTACAGCGTCCGCGTGAACGGGCGGATTAACGCGATGCGGACCAGATCTTCATCCGATTCATACGACCTTCATCGGTCCGCGTGAGGATTCCGCCGGTCTCCGGGTCTCAGATACTCCTGCCGCGCGGTTGTCTGCGCAGCCGCGCTGACTCGCCACATCCGCCGGCCGTCGGGCCCGACCGTGCGAGGCGGCTCTGTCGCCGACGCGGTATCACAACACCCCGGTGCAATCGTCGGATGAACCCATGCTGGCGACACAACTTGTCCTGGCCGACGCCGCGGGCAGCCCGTGGGCGTGGGCGATCGTGGCGGCGCTCGCCGGAGCGGCCGCGATGTGGGCGTACCATTTCCTGCGGGACCGCAAGACCGCCGCGACGCGCGCGGCGGCGGCGGCCCGCGTGATCGCGGAGGCCGAGAACCGCGCCGCGGAGCGCTTGCGCCTGGCCGAAGTCGAGGCCCAGAAGACCGTGCTGGAAGCCAAGGAGCGCTTCGAGCGCGAGTCGGCCGAGACGCGCAACGAGCTGAAGGCCGCCGAACGGCGGCTCGAGAAGCGGGAGGAGGCGCTCGAGAAGAAGCTCGACGTCCTCATCACCAAGGAAAAGAAGGTCGAGGCGGCCGAGCAGCAGCTCGCCGAGCGGGACAAGCTGCTGGCGGCCAAGCTGGCCAAAGTCGAGGAAACGCTGGCGCAGCAGCGGGCGGAGCTGTTGCGCGTGGCCCGCATGACGCCGGAGCAGGCCCGCGCGGCCTGTCTGCGGCAGATCGAGAGCGAAGTCGAGAAGGAAGCCGGGGAGCTCGTCGAGCGCATCTTGACGGGGGCCGAGACCCACGCCCGCGAGAAGGCCCGGTACATCGTGATCTCGGCCATCCAGCGGTACGCGGCCGAGCACACCTGCGAGACCACGGTCGCCACCATCGACGTGCCCAACGACGAGATGAAGGGCCGCGTGATCGGGCGTGAGGGCCGCAACATCCGCGCGTTCGAGAAGGCCACCGGCGTAACGGTCATCGTGGATGACACGCCCGGCATCGTGCAGGTCTCGTGCTTCGACCCGGTCCGCAAGGAAATCGCGCGGCAGGCGCTGGACCAGCTCATTCGCGACGGGCGGATCCATCCGACGCGGATCGAGGAGGTCGTCGCGGCCGTCACGAAGGAGGTGGAGCAAAAGATCGTCGAGGCCGGACGCGACGCCGCCGCCGCCGCGAACGTGAGCGGCGTCAACAAGAAGATCCTCGACGTGCTGGGGCGCCTCCAGTATCGCACGAGCTACGGGCAGAACGTGCTCAAGCACAGCATCGAGGTCGCGTATCTGTGCGGGCTGATGGCCGACGAACTCGGGCTGGACGGCGCGCTGGCACGGCGCTGCGGCCTGCTGCACGATCTGGGCAAGGCCCTCGACCACGAGGCCGAAGGCAGCCACACCAAGGTCGGGTACGACTTCGCGCGGCGCTACAACGAGCCGCCCGCCGTGCTCAACGCCATCCTCGGGCACCACGGCGATGTCGCCGCCACGCACCCGTACACGCCGCTGGTCAGTGCGGCCGACGCCATCAGCGCGGCCCGGCCGGGCAGCCGCCGCGAGTCGATCGAGCGGTACATCAAGCGGCTCGAGGAGCTCGAGGCGATCGCGACGTCGTTCGAGGGCGTGCAGCAGGCGTACGCGATCGAGGCGGGGCGCGAGGTCCGGGTGATCGTCGACGCCGAGCGGGTCAACGATCGGTCCTCGCTCAAGCTGGCCCGCGACATCGCCCACAAGATCGAGGCCGAGGTCGGCACCTTCCCCGGCGAGATCAAGGTGACCGTGCTGCGCGAGGTGCGGGCCACCGAGTACGCCATCAGCGGCCGGCACCGCGGCAACGGCGACCGCACCACCTTCGACCTCGCCGACCCGGAGCCGGCGGCGTCGGAGTAGCGCCGCGCCGCCGCCGCGCCCACCCGAGCCCCAGCCCGCATCCGACCCCGAGCCGACATTCGAGCCCGTGCGGCAGCGCGGGGCCACGCGCCCGTCCGAGCCCCGGCGGCAGCGAGGGGCACCGAGTGGCGACAACGGCGCGGCACGGTCGCCGTCCGAGCCCCGGCCGCAAGGCCGGCGTCCGCACGCGTCGGGTTCCCACGGCGGGAAACCTGGTGCTTGCGCTCCGGGCTCGGTCGGGGGGCTCGGACGGAGGCCCGGATGCCACGGCCAGTGCCGCGCGCAACCCGGCGCGTGCGCTCCGGGCTCGGATGCCGGGTTCGGAGGCGGGGTCGGAGGCCGCGCTCGCAAGCCGGGCTCAGGCGGCCGGCGCGGCCCCGGTGCGAAACACGAACTGGCGGTACAGTGCCGCGTAGCGACCGCCCTGCGCCAGCAGCTCGGGGTGCGTGCCACGCTCGACGATCCGCCCCCGGTCGAGCACCAGAATGCAGTCCGCGCCGACGATCGTGCTGAGCCGGTGTGCAACCACGAACGTCGTGCGCCCCTGGACCAGGCGCGCCAGCGAGCGTTGCACCATCTGCTCGGTGACCGAGTCCACCGCGCTGGTGGCCTCGTCCAGCAGGAAAATCCGCGGGTCGGCCAGAAACGCGCGCGTGAAACAGATGAGCTGCCGCTGGCCGAGCGACAGGTTCGCGCCCCGCTCGCCGACCGCGGTGAACAGGCCCCGCGGCAGGGCCGCGATCGCGTCCCACGAGCCCAAGGCGCGGGCCGCCTGCTCCACCTCGGCCGGCGTGGCCGTCGGGCGGGCGTACCGGATGTTGTCCAGCACCGTCCCGGAGAACAGAAAGTTCGTCTGGAGCACGAGCCCCATCTGCCGGTGCAGCGACTCGCCCGTCACCCGGCGGAGGTCATGGCCGTCGACGAGGATGCGGCCCTGCTGCGGCTGGTAGAACCGCGCCAGCAGCGCGATGAGGCTGCTCTTGCCGCTGCCGGTCGCGCCGACCAGCGCGATCGTCTGCCCGGGCTCGGCCGTGAAATCGATGTCGTGCAGCACCGGGCGGTCGGGCTGATAGCCGAACGTGACGTGCTCGAAGCGGACCTGCCCGGCCAGGCGCGGCAGGGGGTAGGCGTCCGGGGCGTCCCGCACCTCCGGCTCCTGATCGAGCAGCTCGTACACGCGCTCCGCGCTGGCCAGGGCCATCATGAGCTGGTTGTGGAAGTTCCCGAACGTGAGGATCGGCCCCATGAAGAGGTCCCAGTAGAGGAACGCGGCCACCACCGCGCCGACCCCCGCCACCGCCCCGGTCGTGGCCAGGTAGCCGCCGTACAGCAGGATGATCGCCCGGCCGGCGAAGCCGATGAGCTGGAGCGTCGGCTGATACACGCCGTTGAGGCGCGCGGCCCGCAGGCAGTTGGCCGTGTTCATGCCCTGGAGCCGGTTGAAGACCTCCAGGTTCCAGTTCTGCCGGTTGAACGCCGTGACGACCCGCACGCCGGTGATGTTCTCGGCCAGGTTGGTCGAGACGCGCGTCCAGCCCTCGCGGGCCACCTGCCAGGCCACGCTGAGGCGCCGGCGGAAGTACACGTTGGCCGCCAGCAGCAGCGGCGTCAGCCCGACCACCGCCAGAAACAGCCGCGGCTCGGTCTTCAGCAGCATCGCCCCCGCCACCAGCAGGATCAGCCCGTTCTTGACGAGCGTGTCGATGCCCCACACGTTGATGTCGCGCAACGCGTTGAGGTCGCTCGTGCAGCGGCTCAGGATCCGGCCCAGCTTCGTGCGGTCATAGTAGCTCATCGACAGACGCTGGAGCTTTGCGAACAGCGCCCGCCGCAGGTCGAACTGCACGCGCTCGCCGGCCCGCGTCATCACGAGGATCGCCCAGCGCTGAAGCAGCACGACCGCCGCCAGCACGACCGCCCACAGGCCGACCACGCCCACCACCCGCCGGACAGCCGCGCGCTCAGCGGCGGCCGCGGCGAGCGGATCCGCCGGCGGCGGCGCAGCCACGAACGCGGTCGTGATGTTGATGATGTCGCGCATGAACTGCGGCGATTGCATCTCCAGCACGATCATGACCGCGCCGAGGGCGATGCCGAGCACGTAGTGCCGCGCGTACGGGCGCAGCCCGCGCAGCATCCGCCCCAGCAGCGCCCGGTCGATCGGCCGGTACTGCGGTTCGTCCTCCGTCACCACCAGCGCCAGCGGCTCGCCGAGCGGCCGCGGCGGACCGCGCCGCAGCAGCCGTCGCAACCGGCCAAGGGCGGTCACGGCTGGGCCTCCGGGCGCGGGTCGGGAACGGCCGCCGCGCGAGCGCGGGCCGCGGCGAGCGTCTGCGGGTCCTGGAGCCGCTTGAGGTGCGAGACGAACTCGCCGTCCGCGTCGAACTCCTCGTCGGGGTGGAGCTGCACGGCGGCGATGTCGCGATAATAGCCCTCCGTCTGCAACAGCTCGTCGTGCGTGCCGCACTGCACGAGCCGGCCCGCTTCCAGCACCAGCACCAGATCGGCGTGCTTCACGGTGTTCAGGCGATGGGCGATCACGAAGACGGTGACATCGCGCAGTGCGGCGCGCAGGCCGCTGTGGATCCGGTCCTCGGTCTCCGGATCGACTGCGGCGGTCGCGTCGTCAAGCACAAGGATGCGCGGCCGGCTGTACAACGCTCGGGCGATCGCCAGGCGCTGCCGCTGCCCGCCGGAAAGCGACGCGCCGCGCTCGCCGAGCACCGTCTCGTAACCGCGGGGCAGCTCGGCGACGAACTCGTGAGCCTGCGCCGTCCGGGACGCGCCCTCGACATCCGCGGCCGTCGCACCAGGCCGGCCGTAGGCGATGTTCGCGGCCACCGAGTCGCTGAACAGGTAGGTGTCCTGAAAGACGAAGGCGATCTGCGTGCGGAGGCTGGCGAGCGTGACGGTGCGGATGTCGGTGCCGTCCACCAGGATGCGGCCGGCCTGCGGATCGTAAAACCGGCCCAACAGGTGCACGAGCGTGGTTTTGCCGGCGCCCGTCGGGCCGACCAGGGCCACCGTCCGACCCGCGGGGACCTCGAAACTGATGTCGTGCAGCACGGGCCGCGCCGGGTCGTAACCGAACGTGACGTGCTCGAACCGCACGGCGCCGGGGCCGGGCGGCAGGGGACAGGCGTCGGGCGCCTCGGGCACTGCCGGGCGCGCCGCCAGTACCTCGTGCAGGCGGCGCGCCGAGACGAGCGCGTTCTGATACTGCTCGTTGATGCCGGCGACCTGCTGGAGTCGGCCGAGGATCGCGCCCATGGCCGCGCCGAGCATGAGGATGTCGCCCGGCTGGAGGACGCGTTTGATGATCAGCACGCCGGCCAGGAGGAACAGGGCTAGGTGCGCCGCCATGGAGATGCCGCGCACGACCGGCAGGTAGTCGGCGAACAGGCGGATGCGCCGCAGCACGCGGCGCAGGAAACGGTCGCAGTTGCGGTTGTAGCGCGCGATCTCCTGCGGCTCGGCGGCGAACGCCCGGACGACGTGCACCCCGGCGACGTTCTCGGTGAGCAACGCGACGTTCCGATCACCGACGCGCATGACCGCCTCCTGCGCCGGGCGCAGACGGCGGCTGAAGCGCACCGTGTACCACAGCCAGACCGGCAGCGGCGCCAACGCCAGCAGCGCCGCCCACGGCGTGCGCGTCAGCAGCAGCACGATGTAGCCGCCGACAATCAGCACGATCTCGAGCGTCGTCAGCACCGCCGTGTTGATGAACGCCCGCACGTTCTGAAGATCGGACAGCGCCCGGTTGATCAACTCCCCCGTCGAGACCCGGTCATGGAACGGCAACCCGACCCGCTGGAGCTGGTCGTACACGGCCTCGCGAATGTAGAAAACCTTGTACATGCTGAGCCGGGTGTTGACGACCTCGCGCAGGTACGTGAGCACCGCCATCGCGCCGCTCAGCCCCGCCAGCACCAGCACGACACGTTCCAGCCCCACCGCCTCAGCCGTCTCGCCCCGCAGCCACGCCCAGAAGCCCGGCGGGTCCGTCGTCTGCCGCACACGCACCAGCTCGATCGCGTTGATCGCCGCCGCCGTCTGACGCACGGTCAGAATCTCGGCCCCGATCCACAACACCAGGCACACGCACGCCGTGACGGCGACGCCGACTACCGGCCAGAGGAACCGGAACATCCACAGCAGCAGGTACCGGTCGGTGAGTGCCGCGGGCGGCGCGGCGGGAATCAGGCGGGAATCGGGCGTCGACGTCGCGAACACGCACCTCCGGGCCGCGCGCTCCGACGCCGCGGGACCACACGGCGGGGCACGGCTTCGTTCCGTGCAGTGTAGCAGGCCGGCACGCGTCTGTGGGGGCCGTCTTGCGGCCCCCGCCGCCGCGTTCTCACCCCGGTCGCGCCGCCGCCTCCGCGGGTTCGGTCGCCGCGGGGGACCGGCCCGGCAGGTACCGCCGCACGAGATCCAGCAGCATTTTGCGATCGATCGGCTTGCTGGCGAAGTCGTTGCAGCCGCACGCCAGGCAGCGGTCGCGGTCCTGCGCCATCGCATGGGCGGTCAACGCGATAATCACGCCGCGGTACCCCGCCCGCCGCAGCTCCCGCGTCGCCGTGTAGCCGTCCTTGATCGGCATCTGAATGTCCATCAGGATCACGTCGAAGGGCGTTCCCGCGGCGGCCGCCTCCAGCGCCAACCGTTGGGCCGTCGCGCCGTCCTCGGCGAGCGTCACCTCCAGGCCCGCCTTCCGCAGCAACAGGCCGATCAGCCGCTGATTGTCCGGCCCGTCCTCCGCCAGCAGGACCCGGCCGGTCAGTCTCCCGTCCGGCGGGGCGGGGAATGTCACGGGCGCCGCGGCCCGGGGCACATCCTCGGCGCCGGTCAGCCAGCGCACGTGCTCCAGCGGGCCCGGGTCAACGGTCACAGTGAACGTGCTACCCACGCCGGGTGTGCTCTGCACACTCAGCCGGCCGCCGAGCGCCTCGGCCAGCCGTTTGCTGATCACCAGGCCCAGGCCCGTGCCGCCGAACCGGCGCATGGTCGAGGGGTCGGCCTGCGTGAACGGATTGAAGATCCGCTCGATCTGCTCGGGCGTCAGCCCGATGCCGGTATCCACCACATCGAACGCCAGCGCGGGCCGCCCGACGTCGGGACGCTCCGTCATGCGGACCACCAGGCGCACCCCGCCGCGCTCGGTGAACTTCACCGCGTTGCCGACCAGGTTGACGAGGATCTGCCGCAGCCGCACCGGGTCGGTCGTCACATAGTCCGGCACCGGCCACACGAACTCGGTCGCCAGCTCCAGGCCCTTCGTCCGCGCCCGCACGCGCATCAGCGAAATCACCTCCTCGACCAGAACGCGCGGCGCGCACGGCACGCGCTCGACGGCCAGCTTGTCCGCCTCGATCTTCGAGAGGTCCAGCAGATCATTGATCAGCGTGAGCAGGTGCTCGCCGTTGCGGCGGATGGTCGCCAGGTACTCGGCCCGCTCCGCCGGGCTCAGATTCGGCTCACTCAGCAGTTCCGTGAAGCCCAGCACCGCCGTCATCGGCGTCCGCAGCTCGTGGCTGACGTTCGCCAGAAACGCCCCCTTGCTCCGGGCCGCCACCTCGGCCGCGGTCCGCGCCGCCGCCAACTCGTCGTTGACGGCCTGAAGGGCCGCCTGCTGTTCCTCGAGCGAACGCTTCTGCGCCTCCAATTCCGCGTTCGCCCGTCGCAGCGCCGCCGCCTGCCCGCGCAACTGCATCTCCAGATTGCGACGCTCCGTGATGTCCACCGCGAACGTGTACCGCAGCCGCCGCCCGTCCGGCCACCGGATCAGCTTGTCGGTGCACCGGAACCACCGGCCGCTGGGCGCGTGCTGCTGCTCCGTGAGCACAACGCGGTCGTCGGGGGCCTTCAGGAGTGCACCGTTCACGCACTCCGGACACGACGCCCGCGAGCCGCGCCGGCTCAAGTAGCGCGCGCACCCCAATGCGTCCCCCCACACGCGCCGCGCCGGCGCATTGGCATACACCACCTCGTACGTCCGCGGGTCGGTGATGTACACGGGCGCATCCGTCGCATCCAGAATGGAAACCAGTTGCCGCCGCTGCTCTTCCACGGCAGCGGCCGCCGCCGCCCGCTCCCCGGCGCCCCGGATGTCCCACCGTCGGACCCGGTACGTCGCCACGCCGCAGATCAGCGCCCCCAGAGCGGCCGGCACGAAACCCCACAGGCACGCCCGTCGCATGGTCGTCAGGTGCGCGCGAAAGGTCTCGGCCGTGACGTCCACGCCGAGCGCTCCGACCACCGCGCCCGTCCGATCCCGGATGGGCGCATAAGCGCTCAGCAACTCCCCCCACCGGTCCCGATGCGGCTCCGGCGTCGAGCGCACCCGCCCATCGCGCAGCGTCGCCCGCAGCCACTCGTTCGCCCCGTCGAAGCGGTCCAGCAGCGCCGTGTGACCCGCAACGCCGTCTCGATCGGCGTCGTCAACCGGAGCGGCGCCCAGGCACAAACGCACCGCACCGTCGCGCTCCACGACGGTGTACACGAACCGGACTTCCGGCACCGCCTCGAGCACCCGCCGCAGCGGCTCGACGAGCCGCGCGTACGTCTCGCTCGCCTGCTGCTCCGGGCGGACCAACGTCTTGTGCAGGTCGCCGTCGACCTGCACCGCCAACGCACTCGCGTGCCGCTCCAGCCCGGCCAACACCGCGGCCGCGCACCGGCGCACCGCAATGTCGTACAGCGCCGCCAGACTCGCCGCGGCCGTCAACAGCAGCACCACCCCCACGCCCAGCGCCGCCGGCAACGGTCGGCCCAGCGCCGCGCGCAACTGGGCGTAGATGCGTGTCAGGGCTTGACACGTCATCACGGGGCCTCTCGCATGAAAAAGCCTGCGCGTCACCATGCAGTCGGCACCCACACGACGCACGGCGATCAGCCCCGGAGTGCCGGTTCCCGAGCCGAAGCCGGTGCGGGCGTCTGTTCACGAGGCGTATCGACCCGGCGGGGCCGCGGGGTGACATGCTGCGGCCCCCCGAAGTTGGCGGCATCCGTGAGTGCGGCATGGTGAGCCGCGGGGCGCGTTTTATCAGGCGGTCGGCCCCGCCGGCGCCGGAGGGCGTCCGAGTTCGTCCGCGGCGCCTACCAGCTCTCTCCGTAGCGGTACGCGATCCGCACCACGGCTCCCCCGCCGGGACTCGTGGTGGCCCGCCCTCCGGCCGGCACGCGCTCGAGCATCTCCACCAGCCGCTCCGCCAGCGCATGGTCGGCGTCGGCCGGATCGTCCAGCGCCAGGATTCGCACCAGCCCCGCGGCGACCCAGGCGTGAGCCTCGCGGACGAACGGGTCCGCCTGCGGCTCCGTGAGATCGGCAGCCAGCGCGCGCAGCCGGTCGCGCGGCCCGGCTTCGCTCAGCCCCAGCAGCTCGGCATCGAACTCCCCCGTCAGCGTGTAGCCCGCGTCCCGTCCGAGGGCGGACTGCCGCTCGTTGTGCACGACGTGAAACTTGGCCGCGATCCGCCGGTCGCGCGTCAGCAGCACAACGATCACGTCGGTGCGGCCCAGCCCGTTCGCTCTCTGATAGCACACACTCCAGTCGCTGCGCGCGGAGTGATCCTCGGGCAGCGCCCGGCTGACGTCGCGCAGCTCGCGTCCGACCCGCAACCGGTCGTAATCGAGCCGGGCACAACCGCACAGGGTCGCCGCCGCGGCAAGGGCCGGCAGCACCGCTGCCGGGCGGACCGCACACGGGCGCACGTTCATGCAGGCCATGATCGACGGCCCGCGCCGCGCCGGCAAGAGGCGCCGCCGCAGGCCCGGTCCGCCGCAACGGCCCCTCGCACTGCCAGCCGGCTGCGACAGCCGCCGGGCCCCAGTCCGGCCCGCCCCCGCGCCGCGCGATCACGGCCCCGCCGCCCGGTTACGGCCCCGCGCCGCCCGCGCGCGGCCCCAGGTTGCCAGTCGGCGACTCGCCGCGTCCCCGCCCGGCATCCTCATGCGCGATGCCCAGGATCAACGCCACGCCGACCCCGAGCACCGTCAGCACCGTCTCCTCGCTCAGCACCAGCCCCGCCTGCGCCGCCCACGCCGTGATCACCGTGGCCACGGCCACTTGCACCTTGCGGCTACGCAGCGGCCAAAGCCAGCGCCGCCAGCCGCGCCCCGGAAATGTCATCGCTCGCCTCCCTCCGCCTGCGGCGTCGCAGTGGCCGTCCCGCGTTCTTCCGCCGCGTCGCTCTCCCAACTGCGGCGCCTCTCATCAGACCAGGCCGCCCCGGCGTACGCCGCCACACCGGCCCGCGCCGGGTCCAGGCGCGCGTCGACGGCCTTGATCAGCAGGTCCAGCGCCGCCGCGGACCCCCAGAGCTGCGCGTCCACGCCCGCGCGACGCAACGCCTTCGCCCGCTCGTGCTGGACCTGCCAGAACTCCATCAGGTCGCGGTCGTTCCACGCCGCTCCGAGCGCGGCGCGCTGCGCCGCAGTCAGCGGAAAACCGCCCTCCTCCAGCCGTCGTACGACCTCGCGGTACAAAAGCACCCGCAGCGCGGCGTGCTGCCGCTCGAACACCGCCTGCTGCACCTCGTCCGCCCGACGCTGGGCCTCCAGCGCAATCCGCACCGACTCGCGCGTGCACCCCGCTGCCAGCAGCCCCGCCAGGCCCACGAGCGCAACGGCTCCGCAACTCCGACGCCGCCGGCCGAAGCCGCCGCCGGCCCCCACCCGGCGCCGCGTCACAGACCACCCCCGATCCGTGCGAACATGTGCACCGCCGTCAGCACACCATCCGCCCAGCGCTCCGCCGCGATCGCCTCCGTCAGCCGCCGCGTCACGTCGCGGAGCTCGCTGTCGTCGATCCACCCCCCGGACGGCGTGTCGCGCGGCAGCTCCGCACGGTCATAATCCCGCAGGCCCGGCGTCTGCACCCGCCGCAGCCGCTCCGCCTCGATCAACAGCGCACCGATCACATGCCGTGCCGCCGTGACGAACGCCCGGGCGGTGTCCGCGTCAATGGCGCGCACCAGTGTGGACCAGTTCATGGCATCCCTCCGTTGCGACCCGGCCGAAGTTCGCCGCCCGGCCCCCGGTCGCCCCGGGCCGCGCGCCGCAGTCCCCCCTCGTCGCGTCCGACCCCGGTGTCGGACGTCACCCCGCGTGTCACGCGGTGTCCGACCTCCGTGGGGGATGTCCCCTCCTCTACCTCTCCCACGGGAGCCGTCGGACCTCCTGTCGCGGGCCACCCACACCTACGCCGCCTGTGCCGGGCGCCGCGTTAGTTCGGCCAACTGCTGCGTCAGCCGCGCGAGCCACTCGGTCTCGCTGCCGCGGTGCGCACGGAGTTCCTCGCGCAGCGCCGCCAGGGCCTCCGTGTTCGCGCGAATCACGTCGAGCAAGTTCTGATTGATGTCGGCGATCCGTCCGGCCTGCTCCAGCGCCGCCCGCAGCCCGTCCGTGCTGCGGGCCCGGTCCTGCCGTTCCAGCCACCACATCACGAACAGCAACCCCGCAATCCCCAGCGATGGCAGTTCGGTCAACAACTCAGCCATCGGCCGCCCCTCCCTCTCCGATCGGTTGCGACTGGCGTTCGTGCCGCGCCCCATCCGAGCGGCGCGGTAACCGGCTCCGGCACGCCAGCCCGGAGCGCAAGCTCCGGGTTCGTCGGCATCCGGGTCCAGCTCCCGAGCCCGGAGCGCACGCTGCAGGTCCCGCCCGCTCCAGCGGGCGGCCAAGCCCAGCCTCGCGGCCGGGGCTGGGACGGCGACCGACCCGCACGGCACCGCGCCTCACAACCCGTCCAGCTCAACACCGGTGAACTCCCGCGGGCGCGAACTCGCCCGCGGCGCTCCGTCCGCCCGCCCGGGACTCGCCGGAGGCCCGTCCGCCGGCAGCGCCGCGGCCCCCGTCGCCACGGCTGCCAGCCAGTCGCGCGCCGCCGCGTAAATCTCCTTCACGCGCTGCGGCAGGTCGGCCACAAACGGCGAGCTTTTCCACGCGAGATACTCCGCGAGGTCCAGCACGCGCGCCCGCAGCACCCCCGTTAGCTCCGGATGCGCCGCCAGATCGAGCGGCGTGCGGTAGCGCGGCGCCAGCAGCGCATCCACCTCGGCCTCCGCCTCCGCGACGATGCGCTGCCCCACGCCGTCGTCGGGGCTCGCCCCGCCGGCCCGGTCCGTGAGCCGCGCGTACAGCGGCGCTCCCAGCCGCGCCCGCAGGTCCCCCACGCTGACATATGCCATCTTCGCCCTCCGACTCCCGGCGAGCCAGCGCCCCACGCGACAACGCCCGCTGCGGCGCCGCCGGCCCGCCACGCCCGCATGCCACCGCTACGCGAACGTCACCAGACACGCGTCCTGCCAGTACCCGTAACCGGCCGCGTGAATCGCCTTCACCCCGTACTGGTGCTGGTTCTCGTTCACCTCCAGCTCGCTGCCCTCCGCGAGCACCTGCACCTGCACGGGCAACTCCTCCTGAAAGATGAACGGCCGGGTCGTGCCGTCCGTCCGGAAGACCACGAACCGGTCGGTCCACGTCAGCCGCGGGTTGGCGACCCACGACACCCGGAATGGCTCCCCGCCCCGCAGCGGGTTCACCGTCCCGCCGACGGTGTGACTGCCCAGCGCCACCAGCGTCGGCGCCATCAGCGCCGGCGGCACCATCACCAGAAACTCGCGCGCGCTCTCGTTCATCGGCTCGCCCTGATCGTCCCGGAACGTCAGGATCTGCCCGATCGCCCGCACGATCGCGCGCTGCATCTCCTGGTCGGTCGGGCTGCCGGGCATCGCCGCGTCGGCCGTCAGGCTGTTGCTCTGCGTGCCCGAGTCGCCCTCGCTGTGGTCGGTGTCGAAGAAGTACTGCCCGTCGTAGCAGGGCGTGCTCGCCCCGCCGCTGATCAGGGCCGTCAGCAGCCGGTTCGGGTGCGTCGCGACCCGCCGGGCCAGCTCGCTCACGCGGATCAGGATCTGCCCCGTCTTGTCGCGCCGCGCTTCGTCCGCATCCACGCGAATCGTCGCCTCCCACACCTTGTTGACGATCGTCAACCCCTGGGAGCGCAACGGCCGCACTCGCCGCCCGCCGACCCACTCGCGCACCTGCGGCACCATCCCGAGCCAGCGGTACGTCTCCGACTCCTGGGTGCTCGCGAAATGCATCGCCAGCCGCGTCCACCACGCGCTGCGGGCGTACTCCTCCAGCCGCCGGTAGAACCGCCCGACGATCGCCCGCGACGTGAGCCCCGTATCCAGCACCACGCTCATCATTCCCTCCTCGCGCCCCTGCCCGCTTCACCGGCGGCACCCCGCGTACCGCCCGGTCGACCGGCGCATCCCCCGCGCTCCGCTCCCGCCCCAGCCCGCCCGCGCCGCTTCACGGCGGCCCGTGGCCGCGGC
>Ga0209101_1000169_pt1 | contig 55749 bp, 44 predicted proteins | sample ConPoolayeCmetaG_FD_185481 | JGI IMG/M metagenome (GOLD analysis project Ga0209101, IMG submission 185481) | Hot spring microbial mat communities from California, USA to study Microbial Dark Matter (Phase II) - Cone Pool mat layer C metaG... ... | reverse complement strand
CATGGGTAGCCCCCTGGATACGATCGCGCCACAGGATCGCCGGGACGCGCAGGAGTCGCTCGGCTCAGCCCCCCAGCCAATGCACTAAGAACAGAAACATCGCCAGAGCTAAGACCCCCACTCCCGCCACCCTGGCCCAAGCCCGTGGGTTGGCCGCGCCGCGGGCCAGCCCGCCGGTCGCTACCGTCGGAATGTCTTCCTCACCGAACTGGACTTGAGCGATCAGTAATTGTGCCTGAAACTCGTTCAACCCCAGCTCGGCCGCGCGCTCCAGGATCATCTGGCGCCGCGAGTAACGCAGCAGCCCACCCTCGAGCGAAGCCGCAATCAGCTCGCGCAGTTCGCTCACCGCATCGGCGGCGACAGCACGACCAGGCGTCACGGAAGCCACCTGCCCGCCCCGCTGCAAGACGGCATAAGCCAGATAGAGTCGATCCAGCTCGCGCCGAGCGTCGGCCTGCCGGTACGGGTCGTCCAGCTCCGACAGCAAACGCTCACGCTCTAGCACGAATCGGCGGATGATCTCGCGCGCGTCTCGGCCGCCGGGGCCAGCCGCCAGCAGGGCGAAGTAGTCGCGGGCCATCTTTCCAGCCTCCTGCTAAACAATAGGCCCGAACCGTGCGCGCGGCCCGCCGGCCGGGGACCGCACCGCCGGAGCCGGATTGACCGTTTCCGCCTTGTGGCAACAGGTCCGGGAAACGGCGGTCCCGCTGTCGGCCACGCTGGCACAGGAGGTGCTCGAACCAGCTTGACCGAGTTAGCACCGGCCCGTACCAGTGGCAGGCGGGCACCAATTCGGCAAGGCGGGCGATAAAACGTGGCAACAGCAACGTCGCTCAGGGTTCGCCCGAGAGGCGTTGCAACGCCTGCAATGCTCGTTTGGCAGGTTCGTAGGTGGGGTCGCGTTGAAGGAGTTCGTGTAGCTCGGCGACGGCCTGATCGCGTTGGCCGGATTGGGCGAGCAGACCCGCCAGTCGGTAACGTGCGGGACTGAAGGCGGGGTTTTTACTAAGTATAGTCCGATAAAGCTCGACAGCTTCTGCCTTCTGCCCCTTGGCCTCCAGCGCCACCCCGAGATTGGTTAGTGCTTCGGGGTAGCCGGGGCGAGCGCTCGCCGCCGCCCGGTAGGCCGCCATCGCCTCGTCCAGCTTTCCTTGCTGACCAAGCGCGATACCCAAGTTATAAAGCGCCTCGGCGTGGCGAGGATCGGCAGCCAACGCCGCCCGGAAATGGGCCACGGCCTCCTCTGTCGCGCCGCGCGACAGAAGTATCACTCCGAGGTTAACGTGCGCCCCAGGCGTGTGCGGATCCAGGCGGATGATCTCACGGTACTGTGCCGCCGCCTCTTCCAGCAACCCCCGCGCCCGTTGGATACCCGCGTATTCGAACCGAACGGCGATGTCCGCCGGCTTCAGGGCGATCAGTCGTTGCCAATAGGGCACAGCCTCCTCAGTATTACCGACGTCGCTCATGGCCTTGGCCAACGCGCGCAAGGCACGTTCGTTGTTCGGCTCTTCCGCGACGGCGCGGCGCAAGTAGTCGATCGCCTCTTGCAGCCGGCCTTGCCGGGCCAACACGGCGCCCAGATTATGATGGGCCGTCGGGGAGGGAGCGTGCGCCACGGCGTGTCGCCAGAGCGATTCCGAAGTGCGCCAGACGAGCACCTGGCGCCAGGTTAGCAGACTGAGCGCCGCCAGCACTCCGACCGCCATGGCGCCAGCCACAAGCTTGCCCGCGCCCCCTGGCCGGCTGACCAGCCGCAGCCACCCTCCCGCCAGCAGAATCATCCAACCGATGAGCGGCAGGTAGCTGTAACGATCGGCGACCTCCTGGCGACCAGCCTGCGCGAAACCGAGCACTGGACTCAACAAGACGGCGTACAAAAGTGCGGGCACGGCCAGCCAGGGATGCCGCCGACCGTACAGTCCGAGCACGATCAGGCCCGCCGCCACGGTCAGCCCCGACAGAACGTATTTAGCGGAAAGCACGGCCAACGGCGTGTGCAGGCGGTACAGCGGTGCCAAACCGCTGGGGACGACCGTTTTCCAGAGGTAGAACACCAGACCGTAACAGGCTTGCGCAAGCCGCGCCACAGCACCGTGCTCAGACAGTGGCAGGGTGGCGCCGGCGGCCTGTTGCGCCAGCGGGGCGACGACGGCAAACCCGATTGCTGGCAGCGCGAACAGCAGCTTCTCCGCGAAGACTCCCCAGGTGCTCGGGCGGCTGATGTCGGCGCCTGCGGCAAGTGGTTCGTGCTGAGTCGAGTCGGCTGCTGGAGGGCGCCGGCCCAATCGGCCCAGTGGGTACCAATCCAGCAACAGCAGCACGACCGGCAGCGTGACCCCCATAGCCCGACTCAACAACGATAATACGTATGCGACCAAAGAAAGTACGACCCAGACTGTGCGTTTGCTGACGCGCGGTTGGCGGTGTGCGCGCAGGTAGAGCAGAACCGACCAGAGCAGGAAAAAGGAGCTCAGTACGTCGCGCCGTTCAGTAACCCAGACCACCGACTCAACGCGCAGCGGATGGACAGCGAACAGTAAAGCCGCCAGCCCGGCCGCCCAATGAGCGGACCAGCTCGGGCAGATGGCCGACCGATCCGGCCCGTCGGCCGCGACAGATGACAGCACGTCCCGGCCGAGCAGTGCCAAGGCCAGGAAGTAGACGAGGACGGCGTTGCCAACGTGCAGCAACAGGTTAGTCAGGTGGTAGCCGCGCGGGTCCTGGCCCCAGATCAGGTAGTCGATGGCCAGCGTGATCCAAGTGAGGGGCTGGTAGTGCCCCATGTGGAACGTGCTGAACATCCAGCGCAGGCGCTCGGGGCCCAAGCCACGGTATTGCGGGTTCTGGATTATGTTTTCTTCGTCGTCGTAGTTGAAGTCATTCCCCAGGCTGGCGCAGAAGACTCCAAACACAATCACTGCGACCAGCAACGCCAGCAGCCAGCAGCGCGGGTCCCTCCCGACGGCCGTGAACAGGACGCGGCGCCGGGCGGCCGCGGCAGGCGGTGGCATTCCAGTCTGATCGCTCACCTGTACGTGTTAGCGTGCCTCAAGAACAACCATCAAAGCCCCGCTGCCGAACCCTTCAGTACCCGTCCAATGGCGCTGGCATGGCAAAAAAGCCATGCACCACCAAACAGTCACTCCGGCACCAAGTGCCCGCCCGCGGCCGGTCGACGCCGTCATGGACTTGTGCCTCCCATGGTCTCCACGCGAACGGCCGGTTCCACGCCACTGTCCGCAGCTTGCGCCGGCTCAGTTGAAGGCACTGAGGTTGGCGCGGTCAGTCTGCCGGCGTATGGGTTGACATACTTCAGCCCATAATCCGGGCGAGGAACCGCCAACATGTCAATCCAGCTCAGCACTGCCAGGTACGGCCGTTCCTCACGGTCACGCACCACGGCCTTGAAGCTTGGGCCGCGACCGACGGGCGGATGAGCGCGGCTGGTGGCTTCCGGCGGCAACAGATAACTCAGCAGCACGCTGTCTTCCGGATTGCTGCGGTTGAGCAACGGTCCGTGGCGGGTCTCCATTTGGTCGAGCAGCACGAAGGTCGTGTAGGCGTAGACGTCACTGCCGGGCGAGCCCAGCGGGAAGCGGAAGACCCGCGCCGCGCGTCCGGCGTGGCAGCCCGAGCGGACGCAGCCGCGCGTCACCACCGGCAACACTCGGCGACGAAACGTATCAAACACCAATGGATCACTCTCGATTACGATTCGCTCGGCGTGCTCATCTCGCGTTGTTCGCAGAATAAGCTGCAACTTCTCGTGCGGTTGACCGTGAAGCAATATCTGTTCCCACTGCGGCTGGTAATCACGTCGGCGCCGAAGCTGCTCAAGAACCTCCAGGGCCAAGTCGCGCTGTCGGCCCTTGCGCAGAAACCGCACGCGAACGCGTTCGGCGGCCCCGTCCAAACGCAGCTCGGCTCGGCGCAGGCGTTGAATATCGTCATCGGAGAGCGGCGGGGCGGGCGGCAACTCCGTAGTACCAGGCGCCGGCTCCTCCAGCACTTCCGGTGCCGACTCCATCGGCTCGGTTTCTGAAGGCGATGTGGCCGAAGTCGCAGGTTGCTCAATCGGTTGCGTGCTCGCCGCCGGCACTGGAACAATCTGCGACACGAGCGAGCGCGGCAACCGGACTTCCCCAGCGACGTTACGGATGACCACCTCCTCGTCAGTAGCGCTGACCTCGCCGCGCAAGACCAGCCCGTTGCGCAGGTGCACATCGGCCAAGTCAGCCTGCGACCTGCCCACCCAGGCCAGCAGCAGGAAGGCCATCAACCCCGTCGGCAGCACCCGACGAGCCCACCTGGCGTGTCGCCGGACCGCGGCGTGTTCGTCAACCCGCTTCACGCTTACACCTTACGATGCTCTGTGCGCACTACCTGCGTCCCGTCCGGGAGCGTCACTATCTCATAATCGGCGAAGATGTTCGGCGCCTCGCGGCGCATGATGCGCAAGACTTCCAGCGCAACCTTGCGGATCTCGGTCTCGGCATGCTCATTGGCGCGAGCCTCGATGAAATGCCGCAAGGCTCGCGCATTGGCCGTCACGAAGATCTTGGTCTCCGTCGCATTGGGCAGCACGCTACGGGCTGCTTGGCGCGCCAGCTTGCGCCGCAGCGTCGGGTCCGGCTCGTCGGCGAAGCGGCGCGCCAACCCCTCGACCAGCCGGCAATAGGCGCGCTGCGCCTGTTCGACCGCCGCCAACCAAACGGCATGCAGCTCCGGATCGTCGGCGATGCAGTCCGGTTCGACGAAATCCGCCGTGGTCTCGTCCACGTAACGCTGGGAAAGCTGCGAATACCCGAAACCGGCCCGGTGGCGCACCAGTTCGTGCGTGAAAGAACGCGACACGCCGGTGATAATGAAATTCCAGGCGGCGTGTTCCAGCACCGAGCCATGGGCCGAAGAGATCAGGTTGGCCAAGTAATCGGCGTTGCTCTTGCGTCCCTTGCCGAATGACATATAGCAGAGGCGGCCGGCCGCCTCGCATAGTTGCTGGGCGCCGATCTCGGTGTCGGTACTCCAACTCAGGCCATGGTCGGCCAAGAAACGCTCCAGTTCGCCAGGCTCCAGTTGCTGACGCCCCAGCAGGTACACCCGCGGCTGGCGGATGATGTTCATGTCAGCACCTCCGGCTCGCCGATGGGCACCGCCCTCGGAAGACATTCTCCCCGAACGAGCCGCTCGCATTGTAATTAGCCCGAGCGTTGACGGCACGCCCGGCGGGAAGCGGCCGCCACAGGTCCGCAGCGCGGCTCCCGCCGGCCTCTTTCGTCGGCGCCAGCCCCTCGGCCGGTGCGAGATGCGACGCCGAACTGAAATGGGCTGGGGGAAACGCGCCGCAGGCTGAGCCCGGCTTCGAGAGTAGCACCAGGGATCAGCACAACGTGATATAGTATGCCCATGGCGCAATCCGATTTGCGAACCGGCGCCGGCAGCGGACCTGACAAGAACTGTAGCGCTGGACCTATCAGTCCAGCGTGCGAGTGCCGACGAGCCAAAAACGCCAGACTCGCAGGTCCGGCGCTACAGACTCAACCGCCTCGGGTAGTTCTTCGACAGACTGCTAAGCACCGACGGCGCTTGTGGGCTGTCCTGTGGGCAAGCGCACTTCTGGGTGCGCTGCCCGCCAGTGCCGAGCAGCGTCTGAAGTACCGCTTCGAACCGGGCGATCGCCTGGTGTACGAGCGTCGGACGGTGATCTACCCGCTAGAAAGCGACCAGCGGATCAACGAGAGGATCGAGCAGGTGCAGGTGTGGTGCCTGAGCTGGCAAGCCGGCGAATGGCTGATGCTTGTCGAAGTGCTGCGCGCTGGCGATGGCCAGAGCGAACCGACGGCCGGTGCGGTTTTTTACCTGCACGAGAGCGGGCGGCGGCGCATCCCTCCGGAAATGGCGCCGCAGTTGGGCATGATGGAAACGGCGCTCGAACTCCTGCCGGTTCTGCCCCTGCCGGTACAAGACGAGTCAGCCTGGGTTGCGCCGCCCGATCTCTACGAGCAACGCTGGCGCTACACGGCCTGCGGGGCAGACACACAGCAGGGCGGTCATCGGCGCTTCGCGGTGCTTGTCGAGGACCTGACCGGCGTGAACGATGTGGCGGAGCGCAAGTACTCCGGTGCGTTCTGGCTGGACCCGACCGCCTGTGTGGTGACAAGACTGGAGTCGGAACTTCGCGAGGGTCGCGAAAAACGCCGCCAGCGGTCGGCGGCGGTCTTGCGACACCGGGAACGGATGACGCCGGCCTGGGCGGCGCGCCGCGCTGAAGAGGCGGAGCGCTATCTGCGCGCCCTACGCCATGAGGAACGGCTGCTGCACATGCTCATCCGTCAGCCGGGAACGCTTCCGGAGATGCGCAGCCAACTCGATCATCTGTGGTCGGCCTTGCGATCCGACATGGACGCGCGGGCCGGCTCGCCTTTCGTGCGCTTGGCGGAGGGCCGGCGACGACACTTGCAGACAGCCGCCGATGTGCTCGCTGCCCGCGCCGCACTCGGACAGCGCTGGCTCGACAAGCCCGCTCGGCCATGGACATTGCAAGATCCAACCGGGCGAACGGTCACGAGTGAGAACCTGCGCGGGCGCGTGGTGATCGAGTGCTACTGGTCGGCCGAATCACTATGGGGGCTACGCAGCCTGGAATCTTTCCGACGCACCGCGCGCGCGGTCGCAGCGCAGTCAGTGACCGTGTTGTGTCTCAACATGGATTTCGACTTGCCGCGGGCCCGGCTTGTTGTGGAGCGCTGCGGCGTGGGACTGTCGCACGTCATGGCCGGCCCGTTACAGGACGTCGAGGGCCTAAGCGAATGGCCGGTGGTGCGCGTCGTGGATCAGGCTGGTGTGGTGCGCGGCCTGTGGGTGGGTTGGCAGCCGGACTACGCGGCGGCCGCCGAACTGGCGCGCACGCTGGCGAATCGAAACTGATGCTCCTGCTCACCCGCCAAGCTTTGAGGGCCTCTTGTCGTTATCATCGCACGCCTCGGAGGCACATCAGCGTGCTAGAGAACGACGCCCAGCGTGATAAACTGAGGCAGTGCGTGCGCTTTCACGGCACCGGCGCGGCAATCTCTAGAGCATTGCCGCATCGGCAACGCCGCGGACTGACAGGCGGTCGCTTGGTGTGATGATGCTTCGCTGCCGGCCAGAGGCAAATGGCGAGGTGGTGATCCTGGGATCCCCTGCGGCCCGGGGTTGGCCGGCGTAAGGCAGGGAGTTGTTGCCGGCCCACCGACAGTTGGGCATGAGGTTTCTATGTCGCTTGATATCCGTAGTGTTCTGTTCGCGTTCGGCCTTGTGGGGGGGCTGATCACCTGTGGTTGTGCCACCGGGCACAGCTTCGTGGAACCGCAAAGTGCACGGGCGGGCGGGGCGAGGCCGCGCGGGGCAAGCGCCGGTTTAACGCCCGCCCAGTTGGACGCGCGGGCGGAAATGGTACGGCGTGACCCGGTGACCTATCTGCGGAGGGTGGCCGAGAACTGCCGCCGGCTGGAGCAATACACGCTCATATTCACCCGCCACGAGCGCCGCGGACTGTTTCAGCAGCTTTACGGTCCGGAGCGAATCGCCTGCTGGTTTCGCCGTCGACCTTTCAGCGTGCGGATGAAATGGCTGGACGAGGACATCAAGTACGGCGAGAGTGTTTACGTGGAAGGTCAAGCGGACAACAAAGTCCGCTTTGTGACTCGCTGGTGGTCACCGCCCCTGCTACCACCGCCGGCAGTCAACCGCGTGGACCTGGAAACGCCGGTAGCCTTCGGCGAGTCCAAGCGACCGATGACCGACTTCGGACTGGAGCGTCTGATGGAACGAACGCTGGCGTCTTATGAGCAGGCCGGGGACGAAGTGGTCATCAGCTACGGTGGGCTGGTGGAGCTGGCCGACGGACGTACGGTTCATCACATTCACTTGGAGTACCCGCCGGCGCGCTATCGCGCACCGACGCAGGAACTGTACGTTGATGTGGCCAGCGACTTGCCGGCCGGCACCATCCTCAAGCTGGCCGACGGGCGTGTGGACGCCGCCTACTTCTACGCCGATATCAACACCAACGTCGCCCTGACGGACGCGGACTTCCGGCTGGCAGCAGAAGCAGAGGCCCCCGCCTGGCAGTTGACCCGCTGAGATGACGACCTGGTCGTCTGAGGATGAGACCTGGATGCGATACGCCCTGCGTCTGGCGCAGCGCGGCCGGGGGCGCGTGGAGCCGAACCCGCTGGTCGGCTGCGTTATTGTGCAGGGCCGGCGGCTGGTCGGCCGGGGCTATCATCGGCGTTTCGGCGGCCCGCACGCCGAGGTGGAGGCGCTGCGGCGCTGCGGGCGCCTGGCACGTGGCGCCACAGCATACGTTACGCTGGAACCATGTTGTCACTTCGGCAAGACGCCGCCCTGCACGGACGCGCTGATCAGCGCTGGCGTAGCACGCGTCGTCGCGCCGCTGGCGGACCCCAACCCTTTGGTCGGCGGGCGCGGTTTCGCGGCATTGCGACACGCCGGTGTCCGGGTGGACGTCGGTTTGCTGGCCGAGCGGGCGGCAGCGCTCAATGCGCCCTTCTTCAAGCTCGTGCGCACCGGTCTTCCGTGGGTGATTCTCAAGTGGGCGCAGAGCCTCGACGGCAAGATTGCGACGCGCCGCGGTGATTCACGCTGGATCAGCGACCAACAGGCCCGACGACATGCGCATCGGAAGCGCGGATTGGTTGACGCCATCATCGTCGGCGTCGGGACGGTTCTGCGTGATGACCCGCTGCTGACATGTCGCTACGGCCGGGCGCGCCGCATCGCCAAGCGTATCATCCTGGACAGTCGGCTGCGCACCCCGCCCGGTGCACAACTAGTGCGTACCGCTCGGCGCGTCCCCACCTGGATCTTTCACGCGCCGCGGCCACCGTCTGATCGGGCGCGTAGCCTTGAAAGAGCTGGCTGCCGACTCTGGTCCGTGCCAGGCACTCGCAGCGGCTTGTCGCTGCGCGCCATCTTGCGAGTGCTTGGCCGGGAACAGATGACCAACGTCCTGGTGGAGGGGGGCGGGCAGGTACTGGGCCAGTTCCTGGACCAGCAACTCGCGGACGAACTGTGCCTTTACGTCGGACCTCTGCTGGTCGGCGGTGCGGCGGCAACCGGGCCCTGGCATACCCTCGGCGCAGCACGTCTGACCGACGCGCTGCGTCTACCACCAACGGCACGCCTGCGCCGACTCGGCAGCGGCTATCTTCTCGAAACCAGACTGCCCAAGCGGTGAGCACTTGGTCCGATGCCGTCGGCCACACCGGGCGCCGACCGCCTCCTTGGACCACGGGAAGGCAAGGCCTCCGGCCGCGCGGGGCGGTACCCCGCCCAGCGGCGGCGCGTCAGATCGCGTGCCCGAGCAGGCGTGCGCCGGTGGGCCAGCGTTCTTTGCGATGCTCTACGCCTTACGGCTGTCGTCGGAGCCGGCCTCGATTTCCGCCGGCCCGCCAGGCAGTACCTGTTGCGGTACGACCTCCTCGCTCGTGTATTCGTAGAACTCCCGGTACTGCTGTCGGTAGTAGCCGCCAGGCCGTGCCTGGACGCCGTTGAGAATCGCTCCGATGACGCGGGCACCGATGCGCTGGAACTGATCGCGCGCCCTTCGCAGGGCACCCTTGGAGCTGTTGGCCGCGCGCGCCACCAGGATGGTGGCATCCACCTGGGTGGCTAGAACCAAGGCGTCGCTGATCAGCAGACAGGGTGGCCCATCCAGGATCACGCGGTCATAAGTTTTCTTGGCGACTTCCAGCAGCTCGCGCATCGGGTGCGAACCGAGCAGTTCGGCCGGGTTCGGTGGCATTGGCCCGCTGGTGAGCACATCGAGCTTGGGCAGGTCGGTAGGCGATATCGCCTGCTCCAGACGCGTGTGGCCGGACAAGACATTGCTCAGACCTTCAACTCGCGCCTTGGTGAAGACCGCCCGAATGCCGGGCCGGCGGAAATTGCAGTCGATGATCAGCACGCGCTGGTTGCCCTGTGCGAAGGTGACGGCCAGGTTGATGGCGCAGGCGGTTTTCCCATCTTCGGGCCGCGGGCTGGTGACCAGCAGCACGCGTTGCGACTCCAGCGGCCCGCTGAACATCAGGTGGGCGCGAATCTGCCGGAAAGCCTCGGCCACCAAGGAGTGCGGTGCCTGCCGCGCGGCCAGTTCGATCGACTCGATGTCGGCCTGCTCGTCGTCGAGCAGCGGCACGCAGCCCAAGACTGACACACGGCCATACCGGGCGACGTCCACTGGCGTGCGGATGGCTTGGTCCGTCACCTCACGCAGCAAGGCCAAGCCGACGGCCAGGAGGATCGACATAACGAAACCGCCGCCCAGGTACAGTCGGTAATTGGGCCGACTCGGCCCGTAGGGGTCGCGGGCAGAATAAAGTGGTTCAAGCCGACCCTCACGCATCTGAACAGCCAGCTCGTTCTCGGCTTGGCGCAGGGCCAGCCCGATCTCTTCGAGCTGCTTGGATAAGCGCTCCTCGTCCTTGGTCAGGTTGGTGTACTCGGTGATGGCCTTATCCAGGTCGCGCTGGGCATTTTCTTTCTCAATGATCCGCTCCATCACCACCGCCATCATGTTGCGGATGCGCGCCAGTTCCTGCCCCAGCGCCTCGACCTGTCGATTGCGCAAGTCTTCGATAAGCTCTTCCCGACGTGCGATTTCCTTTTGGAAATAGCCCTCCCGCATATCTTGCATTTCGGTCACTACGCGGTGTTCCGCTCCGAAGCGGCTCTTCTTGTAAACGTCGATCTGGATGTCCAGGGCCTCCACCTGCTGGCGGTAGTAGCGCAGCAAGGGGTCGGACTCGATGATCATGCGCATCTCAGCCGACAGCGGCAGATTGCGCGGATCCACGCCGCGCAGCGTGGCCAGTTGCGCCTCCACGTCGCCCTGACGGGCCTCGAGCTCAGCCATGGTATTGTTCAACACGGTTGCGCTCTCGATCAGGATATCTCGTTGCGCTTCGATGGCCGGCATATCGCGACGTTCGCGCAACATGCGGATGCGGTCGCGTGTGCGCTGCAACTCGTCGGATACGGCCGCCTGCGTCGTCTTGAGAGCTTCCAGACGATTGCGGCCCTCATCCGTCAAGGATGACCGCGAGCGACTGACATAGCGCTCCACGACCTTGTTGACGATCAGTCTGGCTTCGCTCTTGTTCCGTACCGCGATCGACACCCGGATCAGGAAACTATCGCGCACCGGTGAGACACTGAGCATCTTCTCGAAATCGTCGAGACATTTGTCGAAATCATCGCCGTACCACTTGTAGAACTCCGTGGCCTTGATCTCCGGCAGCGCGAGCACTTCCAGCAGGACCGTCGGGCTGACAATCTGCTGCGCTTGCGTGGCCAGCTCGTGCGCAATGTAGTCTTTGTTCATCATCTCCCCCTTGATGCCGCCCCAATCCTTCGGCGGGGGAATGTAGCGCACAAAAGCTTCGTTGCGATAGGCCGGTGCGAACTGCCGGATCAGCAGCGTCGCCAGCACGACCAGGGCGTAAAGCACGCAAGCCGTCACCACAATCATGACCTTGCGCTGCTTTACGACACGCCATACATCGGCGGCCGTGATCCCGGCGGTACCGCCATCAGCCGGTCCGGCCGCGACCGTCGGCATGTAGGCGGCCGGGGGGAACGCTCCTGCCGGGATGATCTGCTGCGGATTGTCAATCGCGCTCATCGCACACCTCTTAGCATGCCGGCCGCATCAGCCGGCACGTCTCATGGGGTCAGTTGCTGCAAGACTTCCTCGAACTCCGCGATCCGTTCGGTCTCGCCACGTTGCCGCAGCGCTTCTACGCCGCGCGTCAACGTGCGGCGGGCGTCAGACGTCCGACCCACTTTCTGGTAGGCCTTGGCCAGGTGCAGTTGAATGGCCGGATTGTTGGCATCCTGACTGATGGCCTCCTCCAGGGCCGCCACGGCCAAGTCCAGCTCGTTGTTGTGGAAGTAAACCCATCCGATGGTGTCCAGCAACGAGGCGGCATTCTCATGGCCGGCGACCATGTTTCGCAAGCGATCGGCGTACTTACGCGCCTCCGCCGGCGCGTACTGCGGCGGATCCGTGCTGACCAATAGATAGGCCAGATTATTCAGCGCCGTGATGCTATCCCCGTAGATTTCCAGCACCTCGCGATAGGTGCGAATCGCGGTTTCAAAATCGCGGCTCATTTCCAGCGCCTGCGCACGACCGAGCATGACGGCCAGGTGCTCGGGCGTGCCGGAGCGCAGGTTCTGCTGCAACTCGCCCAACAGGGACAGGGCCTCCGGCAGCTTGCGCGTCACCGTCAGGTGTGATGCCAGAACGATGCGCAGTCGCTGTCCGGGGACGCTGTCCGCCGGCCTACGCTCCAGCGCCTCGCGCAGCAGCGCCTCGACCTCAGCCGGGCGGTCCGCAAAACGCTGCCGCAGCTCGGTGACCACCTCGCCCGCCAGCGACACACCGGCGGCCCCGGCATCCAGCAGACATTGCAACCATTGCTGCCGCGCGGCATCGTCCTGACGCAGGCTTTGCAATGCCTTGGCCGCCTCCATTCCCATGCGCGTCCGCACGTCGGCCCGAATCGGCGTGGGCAGTTGATCGAAGGGGTAGGCCCGGAACAACTCCAGCGCCTCGCGCTCACGTCCAGCCTGCCGCATCGCCCCCATGCGACCGATCATCGCCCCCACGGCCGCCACCGGTCCATGCGGCGCGGCCAGCTCCACAGCACGCTGATAGTAGGTTTCCGCCGTGGCATAGGCCTGCCGAGCGGCCTCGCGCCGGTCACGCTCGCGGGCCGCCTCGCCCCGCAGGCGGGCCTGGTCGGCCTCGCGCTCCAGCGCGGTTCCCTGGGCCTCGAACAGGCGCCCGAGCTCGAAGGGCCAAATAGCCTGGTCAGGGTGCTTCTCCATGTACTCACTGACCAGGCGCCGGGCCTGATCAAACTGGCTCATGGTGTCGTACAGCAGGCGCGCCAACTGGCGCACCACGGCCTGGGTCTGCTCCGGGGCCGCCCCCTGTCTATCCAGGGATTCCAAGAGAGCGCGCATTTGACCGGCGGCCTGCTCGTAGTTCTGAGTACGCATATGGAGCGACGCGAGCTGGCGACGCAGCTCCGGCTCCAGCCAGGGTCCACGGTCCAACAGCGCTTCGGCCTGCGACAGGTCCGCCCGCGCCCGCTCGTACTGACCGCGCAGCAGCGCCAATCGCCCGCGGCTGTAGAGAGCGGCAAGGTTGTCGGGCTGCGCCTCCAGGATGCGGTTGAGGTCCCCTAGAGCCTGGTCGTACTGATTGGTATTCAGGTACAGTTGGGCTCGCAGAATGAGCGCCTGCAAGTCGCCGGGGAATAACTGCATGAATTCGGCCAACTCTGTACCGGCATCCGCCCACTGCTGGGCGTTGACCAAGGCCTGGATCATCGTCAGACGGACGCTGCGAATGATGGCACGCTGCGTCTCATCCGTGGGCTGGGTGCGGTCCAGAATCCAGCGACAAGCTTCCACCACCTTGTCGGGCCGCCGCTGCCGTTCGTGGAAGGCCACGAAGGCCAAGCCGACTTGCAGGTCCAACCGCGTCTGGAGGGCCGCGTCGCTGGTCACCTGGCGGACCAAGCGCTGGGCCTGCTGATACTCGCGCTCAGCGGCGTCGGGGTTGCCGAGAGCCTCGAAGAAGGCCGCCACCAACAATTGCAGGGCAACCTTCAGCTCGTCACTGCGCCGCTCCACCAGCCCGCGCAACAGCGCCTCGCCTTTCTCGGCCTGTTTGCTGCGGGAGAAAAAGTCTGCCAGGTGTCGCGCCAGCGTGAACTGCAATTCACCGTCCGAAGTCGCCAGGGCCGATTCGAAGAACTGGGCGGCGCGCTCGATGAGTTGCGCGCGAGCCGCTTCATCCTGGCCGGCCGCCAATTGTTCCCAGGCCGACACGTACAGCTCGGCCATGCGGGCCAGGTTCAAACCATCGTCGGGCTTTTCGGCGCGCAGCCTCTCACGCTTGGCCAACGCTCCCAGCGGATCACGATCTTCCGCCGTCTCCTCTTTCCAGGCCTGCACCAGCGGATGGTTAGGACTGATCTCGGCCGCCTTGGTTTCGCATTCAGCCGCCAGCTTCTCGAACTTCTGCCGCTCGGCCCCGACGCTCTGGCCCGCACGCTGGCGATACGCCTGCCGCAGGAAGACGTACGGTTCGAATCCGCGTGGGTTGACCTCCACCGCCGCGCGCAGCGCCTCGATTCCCTCGTTCAGTCGGTTGGCCAGCAAATAGGCTCGGGCCAGCTTCGTCTGGAGGTCGGCTGACTTCGGCAGGACCTGCACGGCGTGACGGAACTCGCTGATCGCCAAGTCGACGTTTCCTTGAGCCAGCGACAGTTCGCCCCGATACACCGCCCCACCGGCCCGATCCCAGCCCAGACCATCCTGGTGCTTGGACAGGAGGCCGGCCAACTGGGAGGCGCGGGCAAAATCGCGCTGCATCAATCGGATGGCGAACTCCTCCTCGACCACACTCATGTCGTCTGGTCGCAGCCGACGCATTTCCTCGATGAACGCGAGAGCCTCCTTCAGCAAACTGGCCGCCAGCTCCCCCTCCCCGCGACGTTCGGCCTCCAAAGCCCGTGTGCGCTTCAGGGCGTAGAACTGGCGGGCGCGCTCAAACGGGTCCGGATTCTGGCGAATGATCTCCTCCCAGCGCGCGTCTTGCGCCGCCCGCTCTTCGGGAGTCAGGGCGGCCGCATCCGGCACCGTTAATTCCAGCTCGTAGCCCGCCAGAAGCTGCGCCAGCGCTGGTCGTGTGCCGGCTTGGCGCACCTGTTGTACCAGGGCCAGCGCCTCCGGGGATTTGCCATCGGCGCGGAGCGCCTCGACCACACGCCGCAGCGCCTCCCGGTACTCGTTATCCCCCAAACTACTGTCATCCAACAGCGGGCGCAGCAAGCGCACCACCTCAGCGTAGTCCTTGCGCTCCAGAGCCTGGTTAGCACGCCAGAAGGTGGTGCGCAATCCGCTGTCTGGAATCATCTGCTCATAACGCTTGGCCTCTTCGGTGCGCCCCAGGCTGTTCAATACCGAGGCCAGCGTTCCCAGCAGCACCGGTTCATTGGCATAGACACGCCGGTACTTGTTCAGCAGGTCAAGGGCTTCCTGCGGCTGGCCGATGCGCGACAGCAGTTCGCCCGCCGTGGCCACCAAGTGTACCGGCGGGTTGACCTCCACATCCTCGTATTCCTTGATGGCCTGGCTGGCATACTTCTGCGCCTGTCCCCACTGTTCGCGCTGGGAATACATGACCGCCAACTGTTCCTCGGGCAGTTGCGGCAAGCGGACGTACGCCAACCAGAAGCGCGCCAGGCCGACAGCCTTGGCAAAGGGATCCTGGTCGGCCTTCCGACAAGCCTCCTCCAGGGCCGAGATGGCGCCGATGATATCATTGCGCGCCATCAGGTCCTTGGCGTTCATGTAAGCCGTCACCGCGCTCTCAGGATATTTCGTGCGCGCGTCATCCAGGAAAACCTCAACACGCTTCAGTCGCTCGGTCCGCTCCTGATCCGTGGTGGCCTGCGCGAAATAGGCCAGACCGATGTCGAAGGCCCGGCGCAGCATCAGCAGACGATCCCGGGCCCGCAACACGGCTCGAATGCTGCGCAGCGTCACGGTAGATTTCATGGCCTCTTCCAGGACGGCAATGGCGCGCTCCAGGCGGGCGCTATCGGGCAAGAGCCGACCTTCCGGATCGGTGGCATATTGCAAGGCCAGGTCGGCACGCATCGTGTACGCGTCGAACATGGCCTTATCCAACTCGATCGCCTTTCTGGCCAGCTCGTCTATCTGGGCCACCTGGGGCTGCAACTCCGCTACCTGCTCGGGCTTCACCTCGGGGTTGGCACGCTCCAGCAGGATCAGGGCGTGTCGCGCGGCTGCCAGACACAGGTCGGGGTCCAGTTTGTCTTTCAGCAGCTCCAACGCCTTGTCGAGAACCGCGCCGGCCTGCGCGAGCAGTTCACCGGCTTGGTCCGCCTTGCCCTCGCGATCCAGACGACCGGCCTCACGCTGCAACTCGGCGGCATACGTCACCACCACATGCACATTGGAAGGGTTTTCGGCGACCGCCGCCGCCAGCACACCCAGGATGCGTTGCGCATGCTGCCCGATGAGCTGCGAGATCTCGGCCGGGCGTTGCCCCGCCAGCGTGGCGGCTCTCTGTTCCTCGGCGCTGAGCCGCAGCAAATAGCGTGCATACGTGAGCGCCACCCGTGGGTCGTGGGGCGCCTTCTCGTAGGCTTTCTGGACGGCGGCATCGGCCTCGGCCCGGTCTTCCGGCCCGCCCATTCCCCACAGGCCCTGGGCCATGCTCACCAACCCCAACGGATCGTCGGGCGCCAAGTCGACCAGACGCCGCCCGCTGTCGCGCCACATGTCCGCCGGAAAAGTCTCGCCCAGAATGACGTGCGTTCGCCACAGTCCCTCCAGCATGGCCTCGAGGAGCGAACGATCTTGAGGCATCTGCGAGCTGGCCTTTTCGAGCAAGCTGCGCCAACTAGTCAAGTCTCCCATCGCGAAGGCGCAATTGGCAGCCGCGATGATGTACTTGGGGTCGGGCTGACCGCGGGCAGTGCTAGCTTCCCAGGCGCGGACGTAACGTCGCGCCGCCTCTTCCAGATCGCCGCCCTGCTCGCTGTCGCGGGCCGCCGCCGCCAGCACTTCCGGGTCGCGCCGCGACTGCTGCCAAACGATCAGCGTGAACACGGAGACGAATAACACCATCCCCATGATGGTCAGGAAGGCGACCAGGTTCTTGTTCAATCGTTTCTGCTTGGCCATGACCCCTGCCCTCTCACTTGCGCGGCGCCGCCGCCGGCTCACCGGCGTCGGCGAAATAGCTCAGGTCGAAATGCCGGTCGAGCAGCCCGGGCAGCAAGCGCTCCAGGAGCGGCCCCAAAGCCGCCAGCGAAGCTTCCTTGTCCGCACGCACTGTGGCGCCGTCGGTGAACGTGACTTCGAATTTGGCGTAGTAGGCGTGCCGCAGCAGCGGATTGGACATGCTGGCACGCACTTCGTTTCGCGTGGTAGCGTACCCGCCGTTGACGTGGAAGAAGTACATCACGGTGGCCCTGCCGCCCAGCTCTCCCAAGGCGTAACGTCGCGGCGCCTCAAATTCCAGCACCCGGACCGGCACCCGCCCGTCCGGCGCCCCGACGCCGGCCACCGGCAACTGGACGGTTTGCTCACTGAGTTTGCGATACCCTCCGGCCAGATAGCACTCGTCCGGCACGTGCGGCACGAGGTCGGGCTTGCCGGTGTAGTAGGTAATGAACAGGAGGGCGTGCCGGGTGGGATCGCGCGGCGACTTGCTGCGGTCGGTGACGTACACCTGGGCGTACTCCTGGGTCCCCAGGCTGTCGATCGAGTCCTCCGACAGCGGGGGAATCTTGTCGGTGAGCTCGCGATTAAGTTCATAGCGCGGCCCCCAGTCGCGCCCATCCAGAGCATGCAGCGAGAGCTTCAGCGGCACGGGCTCCTTCCGCAGGACCCAGCCGGCCCAGCCGGCCAGGTACTTCAAACCGACGCTGGCGGCCAGGAGCACGATCAGCCCCACCCAATAGCGTGCGCTGGTCTGGGCCACCAGACGCGCGGCCCAGCCGCGCGCCAGCGAGCGATCCGTCAGGCCGTCCCTCGTCGAATTCGACGCTGCGCTCACCATGACACTCATCGACAGTCTGCCTGGGCAGGCAACGACTTATTGCGTCGGCTCCGCGGGCTCCTCGACTACCAGACGGTTCAACAGCCAGCCCAGCCCGCTGAAAATCCCGAACGCCAGCAGGATCACCAATAACCCGAGCATCATATGGTATTGGCCGGAGGCGTACTTCGGATCGACGAACACGTGCAGCCAACAAGTGATGGTAACGCGGATGAAGTTGCAAAACGTGGCGATCGGCACGCAGGACAGGACCAGTATTATCCGCTGCCAGGTCGGGCGGTCGGACATGAACGCCACCGCCACCCCCAAGGCACAAAGGGTCACCGTGCTGCGCATACCGCTGCACGCATCCGCCACTCCGATCGTTCCGCTTTGCCCGCGATAAAGGTATTCCAGATTCGAGCCGACCCGCTCCACGTTCAGCTCGGGCCACAAGCTGAGCACGGTACTGGCCACGCCCGCCGCCAGCCAGCGCAGCGGATTGGTCAGATAGAAGTACATCCGCGAGGGAATCGGAATCGCGAAAAACAGATACAGCCACGGCAACCACAGATAACGCAGCGCCGGTACCCCGCAGGTCAGCACAATCAGCCCCAAGACGCAAGTCATCAGGGCCAGGTAACGGGCATAGTCGAACGGCAGGCTTCCCGACAACACCCACAAGTACAACCCCAATCCCAACAGCAGAATCGGCAGCCCCAGCCAGGCCCAGCGCACTGGAATACGGCGCAGCTTGTCCCAGCGCAGATACACCAGGTAAGCGCTGAACACCGGTATCAGCGGCCCGTGCGACCAGTCCGACTCGTAGCGCCAGGCATGGACCAGCTTGCCGTACGACGGCGGTATGAAGTCCAACAATTCCCAGAAGACGGCCGTCAGTGCGGCCACCAGCAGCGCCGCCTTGACCTGCGCCAGCCGGTCGAAGCTCCACGGCCGCGGAACACCCAGCGCTGGGCTTTCACCCGTCATAACGTCTGCTTCCCGCTCACTAGAACGGCAACCCACGCTGCAACCGTCGCTGCTGTTCCAAATAGTCCGGGTTCAGCTTCGACCCGTAGGCATCCTTGTCCGCGAAGTTGCGGTCGTACACGAACCCGAACCCGTACGTGAAACGGAACGAATTGCGGATCACGTAGAGAAACGGAGCGGCGATGTGGGTGCCCACGTTGATCACATCGTCATCCCGCAAATAGAAATCGTCCTCCAAACCGGCGAAAATCGCATCCAGATTGACCGTGCGAGTGTACTGCTTATCCGTCCCCGGTTCGCGCCGGATAATCTCGCAGCGTTGCGGCCAGGCCAGCGGTGAGAATCCGCCGCAGATCGCCAGGGCCTGCTTGATCGTAATGTCGCGGCCGCCGAAGGCATAAACTCCCGGCCGCATCACCTCGCCCATGACGTAGAACACGCCGGTATCCACCGGCACGTAGAACACATCGCGATCGCGCACCACGATGTTCTGCCGGGGATCTCCGTTCTTCAGACCCGCCAGATCGATGGCGATCACACGCTGCTCCAACGCCAGCTCTTCCACCGCTTCCCAGTCGAACGGCTGCTCGAACTCCTCCTGAGCCACTGGCGGAGGCGCCTGTGGCGGCTGCTCCGTCGGCGCTGCTGGCGTCTGGGGCTGCATGACTTCGCCCGTCTGCGGATCGAAGATCACGATCGGCTCGAACGTCGGACGCTCCAGTGGCTGTACCGGCCGGGTTTGCGGCTCCGCCGCCGGCGTCATCACCTCTTCCAGCTCCGCACGCGTCGGCGGAGGCTGTGGTGCCTCGCCCACCGGCTGAGCCTCCGGGGGCTCCAACGTCGCTAGCCCGCTGCTGGTCATCAAACCAGGACCGGGTGGCATCTCCTCTACCGGTGGCGGAATGATCCACTCCCCCTCGCGTGTTTCCGGAGGCGGCGCACTGCCCTTCTTCGTGACCGCCGGCGGCGTCGATTGGCGCCGGATGACGTAGGCACGTTTCGCCGTGGCTTGCACATCTCCGATCATCGCAATCAGGTCCAGCAGACGCATAGTCGGATCGTTGATCGGATACTGCCCGGACGCCCCCACCGCCCCGATGGCCGATACCACACGCCCACGCTTCAGTTGCGTGACCACCAGCACCACCGGCCGCGGCAGCAGCCCGGTTTCCTTCAAACGGCTCGTGAGTTCCTGTTCGACCTCCGCCTCCGTTAGACCAGCCACCTTGACCGAACCCAGGTCCGGCACGCGAATCTCGCCCAGCGGGCTGACCTCCACGGTGATTTGAAACGGGGCACCCGGCGACAAGAGGTCCTGAATCGTCAGCGCCACCACATCGCCGGGCGCTAGCCGGTACTCCTCATACATGGCGACCAGGTCGTCGGCAGTCGGGTCGGTCGCGCTGGCTATTCCCGGCGGCGTCTCGCGTGGACTGAGCACCCGGCGGATGCCGCCTTCGTGAATGTCGCTTGGGAAGTGCCCGACCCGCGTCGGGTCCAGCAGGCTGTTCGGGGGCACCATCGCACAGCCGCACAGGCCCGCCAGAAAGGCACTAATGCACAGTCCAACCCGCCACGCCACTCCGAGCGTTCGCCGGTAACGCATGCCAAAGCTCCTCATGTTCCACACGGCCCGGCCCCGCGCACCGCGTGACGATGCCGCTCTGCCAGTACTCGCGTGGCCACCGCACCCACATCCACGTGGTCGATCGCTCACAGAGAGCCGCGAATGTAAACCGCGCGGCGAACACCTGTCAAACCAGCGGCGGGAGGACCGCATGCCAGCACCTGCCCACTGCTGGCCTTACGTCGACCGACCGCAGCGGTTCAATCGTCGCCCGCCGTCATCAGCAGTTGAAGAAGTTATCGGCTGATCGTCGGCAGCGCCTTGCGGCCCGAGCCTCGCGTGGGGCCAGTCGCGCAAGCCAGGGCGGGTCGGGCGGCTTTTCGCCACGTTCTTACACCTGACTCCCCGATAGGCATTTTGAGGGCAGCAGCGCACCGGCCGTGGTCGTCCGCGTGGGCGGCCTGGCGGGCAGTAGGTACCCACATGTCCGCGTCGGCAAAGAAGCCAAGCCCGACAAGACGCGTACTCATCCTCGGGGCCGGTGGCCATGGGCGCGTGGTACTGGACATCCTCCTCCAGGGCAACACCCACTCTGTCGTCGGCTTCCTCGACAGCAACCCCGACATTCACGGACGCCGCATTGACGGAATTCCGGTTCTCGGCAGCATCGATGACCTGACCACCATTGCCGCAGACTCTGAAGCAGACGGTGTCATCATCGCCATCGGCGACAACGGAGTCCGCCGGGGCTTGGCACGGCAGGTCGAGGCCACCGGCTTGACGTTGTTCAACGCCATTCACCCGTCGGCGACCATTGCCCGCAGCGCCACGCTGGGCCGTAACGTCGTGGTAGCGGCAGGCGCTGTGGTCTGCGCGCACTGCCAGATCGGCGATTCTGTGATCCTAAATACCGGCTGCATAGTGGATTACCAAACAATGATCGGCGAAGGCACCCACATCTGCCCGGGTGTGCGGATCGGCGGGCGCGTCAAAGTCGAACCCGGTACCTTCGTCGGCATCGGCGCAACGATCATTCCAAAAGTTACGCTGGGTTGTGAATCCATCATTGGTGCCGGCGCGGTCGTAATCGACGATGTTCCCTCCCTGGCCACCGTGGTCGGCGTACCGGCCCGCCGCGTCAAGCTCGTCGCCGCTTCTGAGGACGTGGCCGCCATGTTGCTGCCCGCTAGAGCCTAGGCGCCTCGGTCGTCTGTACGACCATCCGCGATATAGCAGGATCACGAGCAGCCGGCGTGCAGACCAGTAACCCGTTGACTTTGGCCTGCAAAGCCCGCAATTCGTCCCGATGGCGCTTGGCGTCGGCGGCAGCGCGTTCCAACGCTCCTACAAGACGCTCCTTTATTCCCGCCAGACCTGCGTCCAACCCGGCCTGCAATCCCAGATGTGCAATTCGTACGGCTGAGGGGCGCAGGAGACGATCGGCCGTGAACGGTAACGCCCAAGCCAGCACGACCAAAAGCGCGCTATGAACCGCAAAATCAACACCCAGGAACGGCTCCCCGCGCGTGCCGGCCAGGTAATAGCCGTGCACTACACGCCAAGCCACCCAGAGCAGCGCTGCCGCTGGCAGGAACGCCATCAAGAATCCCGTCACTCGCCTCGCCGCCCGTCCGAGAGCGGTCCCGGGACGCGCCAGCGCGCCTCTCACAGCCTCCTCCAGAGAGGCTTTTACCACCTCCGCGCAGCTTGCCGTCGCTTCCCCCAGTCGCGCTCTCAGGGCACTCGGGACGAGACCGGCCCGTCCGGCAAGCAGCTCGACGGTGTCGCTCCAGGCCGCAACTTTCGCCTGCGCCCATTCGTCCCAAAGCTCGTCCAAAACGGTGCTAACACCGAGCGCCTGACCCTCGGGTTCGTCAGTGCGTGTTGGCGCGTTAGACAGAACTGCGGACGTCAGACCGCGACGTAACGTCGCGAGCCAGCTCCCACTGGCAGCGACCCGCTCGGCTGCTGTTCGCAGCCCCCAGCTCAGGCCCAAGCGTATGGTATCTTCCGTCTTTTCCCAAGCGGCTTGAGCGGCAGCAGCGATCTCCTCCCAAGTCTCTGCCTGCCCAAGCTTAGTCTCGGCGGCGGCCAAGACGCTCCTCAGGTCTAGCAGCCGCGCCCGATACCCGAGGCGGGTCAGCTCTGCAATTCCATGCGACCGAAGGATCTGCTCCAGCTTGGCTCGCAAGATCTCGAATTGGTCTTCTGATGGCAATGGGCGTCCGGGCCGACAGCAGGTGCACAGGATCAACGGGTCGTCGAAGCCGGCGGTCCGCAGTATGCCCCGCAGGTCCTCCACTTGTCGCGGGTGACCTTCGTCCCATCGGTTGACGATGAACACCCAAGCGTGCTTGTAGCCCCGGGCGCGGAGCAGGCGCCAGCCAACATCATCGCGGTAGCGTTCCGGCGTGACCACGTAACAGATCAGGTCGACGTGGGGCAACCAGGCCAAGGCGGCCCTCCGATTGTCCTGCGCAGTACTGTCCACGTCCGGGGCATCTAGCCACAAGACCTGACGCTGCGCATCGCAGGAATGGCGGAAGATCCTGACGCGCGCCAACGGCAGGTCGGCCGGCAGATCGGCCAGAGCCACCGACTCGTGCACGTAGAGCGTAGCCTCGCGCGAAGTGGGCCGCTCGGCGCCAGTGCGCGCGATCTCCGTGCCTGCCAGACGATTCAGCAGGCTGCTCTTGCCCACGCCCGTGCCGCCGAATAACGCCGCTACCAACGGGCGCGTCGCCTGATCGAGGAAAAGGTCGGCGGGAATGGCGTGCTCGACGCCGGCCAGGCGTTGCGCATCGGCCGCGTCCAACCAGCCGGCCTCGCAGGCCTGCTGGAAAGATGTTCGGCAACGCTCGAGCAGCGCTTTGAAATCCTCACCGGTCATGGTGGCTGTTCCAGCTCCGCAGGGCAGCTTCGGCGGCAAGCAGCTCGTCGACGCCGACGGACCACAACTCATCACCGGTCAGGCGATCCGTCAGTGCCGACAACTCGCGCAACAAGACGCCCTCGACAATCTCCTCGCGCACTGCCGAATGTTGACGTGCTTTCAGCCGGCGCGCCTCGCGGTCCAGCTCCAAGCCGGCCAACAACTCCATCAGCAAGGAGGTCAATGCGAAGGTGGCCGGCGCCCACACGACATCCAGCCCCGTCAGCCCACCCGTCTTGGCAACAAGCAGCAGCGACCCGACATCAAGCGTGGCGCGCGCCGTCCGCAGGGTATTCAAGCGGGCAGGGTGCTGCTGCAATTCAGCGTACAGTCTCCCGGCAGCCGCCCGGACCTCGGCTTGCACACGCTGGTGGTGGTTGCAGATGGCCTGTTCGCAGGCGGCGCGCAAGCGTGGAAGTTCGCTCTCCAGCAAGCGGCCCAAGGCACGCCAGCAGGCAGCGTCGGCACCGCCGGCGGCGCCCCGGCGCAACACATCGCGTTGCAGTCCGGTCAGCAAACTATCCAGAGTGTCGATCAACACGGCGGCCTCGGCCCCCAAGCTGTGCACGCCTGTGGTAGGCAAACGCCGCCCCTGGCCGCGGGACCGCGTGGCCAGCAGCACTTGCCGCAGCGGCCAGGTCACCACCCGGCGGACCTGAGCCACCATGCGGCCGACGCGCGGGATCTCCAGCAATTCCAACAGCTCCACAGCCGCCCGGCGAAACGTATCGCAGCGTTGCGGATGATCCAGGTAGTCCCGCGTGTAGGCGCTCAGAAAACGGTCGCCCAGTTGCCGCACAGCTTCGCGCCATTGCTCGCAGGCGGCGTGTTCCGCCTGCAGCGGGGCCAGCCAGTCCTCCCAGTGACGCCCCAGCAACGCCCGGACGCCAGCGGTACGGCGGCAACCGCTGTCGAGCTTGCCCACCGCCGTCGCGATAGTGCTGCGCAGCCGCTCCGCACTGGCGGCGGCAGGCGTCAGTTCGCCGGTGGCCAAGGCCGGCTCGTATGGAATGGCTACCAGCGGAACCTCTCCCCAGCAGCGCCCGCGTTCCTCGAGTCGCTGACGCAAGCAACGCACGATGGCCGGCTGATCGTCGGGTGGGAGCTTGTTGAGGCAGATTACCAGCGGCCGGCCCAACGGCGCTAACAGGTCGAGGAGGCGCCAGACCGACAAATCCGAGTATTTCTCCTTGCTCAGCACTAGTAGGTAAATGTCGGCCAACGCAGCCACTTCCAACACACCCGCCACGTAGCGCCGCGCGGCCAGCGAATCGAAGTCCGGCGTATCCCAAAGGACACACGGCGGCAGGTCGATCTGGGCCGCCCGCGCCACACTGGTCAGGGCGTAGGCCTCGAAGCAGTCCTGTGGCAAGTCGTCCACGGCGCAACGTCGCCAACCGGGCAGAAGCGTCGCGATCCACCCGGCTTCTTCCAGAAGAAAGTTCGCGAACCCCTGCGGGTGAACGGTAAAGCCGGCCAGGGGGCTGACTTGGGCAGCCGCACAGCCCAGCAGCAGGTTCACGACGGTGCTCTTACCAGTTTGCGTCGGCCCGAGGACCGCCACCTGAAAAGGTCTTGGCGGCTGTGTGGTGCCCCAATCAGTCAACCATGGCCCTTCACAATACCGCAGAGCGGCCTCCGCCAAGAGCAGGGACAAAAGACGGTCGCCCAACCCATCGTCGGCCGGCGCGGTTCCGGCGATGCGCTGACAGGCCAAGCGCAGCCGGTGGAGAAACCGCGCCAATTCGGCGGGCGCGGGTCGCTGGAATGTAATGGCGTCGTCCACGAATCGGGTATTCTGCCAGAAGCAGCGTGGCTTCGACAGTGTCCAGGCGGCGTTGCGGGTGAGAAGGCGGTTCCATATACTCCCGGAGAAGCGGCGCTGCCTGGTGGCGCTGCCCCTGGCGCCTGACGGAGGCCCGGGCATGCCCATATATGAGTATCGTTGCCCGAGCTGCGGAGCTATGTTCGAAGAACTGGTGCTGTCCCGAGAAGGGGCGGCCCATGTCGCCTGCCCCAAGTGCGGACAGCGCAAGGTGGATCGACAGATCAGCGTCTTTGCAGCCCACGCGGCCGGCACCGAGCGGCCGGCGCCTGCGTGCCAGGGCTGTGACCGGTCCGCGGGCACCTGCCCGCTCGCGTCCCTAAAGGCGAAAGGCTGACTTCATGCCCAAAGCGCGAGGCGACACGACCGGCAAGTCGATCGCGGCGGGGCTGCTGAGCTGGCTGCTGCCCGGGGCTGGCCATTGGTGGCTCGGCCACCGCGGCCTGGGGGTGGTGTGCTTCGTCGCTGTAACCCTCCCGTATTTGACCGGGCTGGCATTCGGTGGCGTGCTGTCCGCAGTCAACCCCCGCACCAACCGTTGGTTGTTCTTGGCGGAAATCGGTGCCGGGGGGTACACCACGGCCGCAGCGCTAGTCAGCCAGTCGCTGGAGCGGGAAGTCTTGCGGGCGGCCGGTCTGAGCCGTGTGCCGGACCAGGCGCGCATGCCGCAGGAGTACTTGAGTTACTTGGAGGCGGCCACGCGCGCCGGGTACATGTCGTACTATCCGCAGTCCGATGTGGCCACGATCTACTTGGCGACCGCCGGCTTGCTGAACGTACTGGTGATTCTGGACGCCGTCGCCAGAGCTTCCACTGGCGGCCTGCCGACGTTCCATCGCGAGCTGCTGACAGCGCGGGAGGGGGCATGAAGCTGTTGCTCGGACTGCTGTTCGTGCATCCGTTGGAGCTGCCGTCCGGGGCGCGCCTGTGGATGCTGCTGCCCCTCGTAGCGTGCGTGGCGACCGTATATCGGGCAACGCGTGCCCGCAGCGCGCGCGAACTGCCACGGGCCACCATTATCACCTTCATACAGATCGTGGTCGGGATGGTGGCGATTGCGGCGGCGTTCTACCTGGTGCATCTGGCAGCACGGCACTATTTCTGATCCCCCGACTTTCCTGATTGGCCTGCTTGCTGCCGGACCCCTGCCGCCGCCCGGCAGCGCTGCCCGCCGAGAATCACTATCGCCGCACGACCGCCTCGGGCCGGGCGGCCTGACCGAGACGGGGCGACTCCTACGCCACGGTACCCGGGGCGCATGCCAGCAAAGCACTTTCTAGGACGGGCCAGGGGCGGGCGGCGTCGAGCTGGTAGCCGCAGTGCGCGTCACGCCGGGCGACGGGAGGGTTGCCAACAGACGATCGTCGGGAGCCATCAGGACCCGCTCCTCGGGCTTCAGCCCGTCGGTTATCTCCACCATGGTGGTCGTCAGGCGGCCGAGCTTGACTTCGCGCGCCGCGGCCGAAAGACCTTCCTTGACGAAAACGAAGTGTTGCGAGCCGCGAGTGAAGACGCACTGAACCGGCACCCCGAGCACGTCCGGCACTTCCTCGATCAGTATCTCGATGTGGGCCGTGTCCCCCGGCGACAGAGCGAGATCGCTTTCGTCAAGCATTATTTCAGCGGCGTGCTCCTTGAGGTTCGGGTTGAGCCAGCTCCGCTCGGAGTCGGCGAACTGGGCGATCTTAGTAAGTTTTCCGGTGAAAGTACGGCCGGGCACGGCCGGCACTTTGATCAAGCATCTCAATCCCTCGGAAATCTTGTGGCGGTCGGCTTCATGGATACGGGTGGTGACCTTCATCTGGGAAGTGTCGGGCAAGGTGATCAACGTCTGGCCCGGGTAGACCTGCTCGCCGGCGGCGATGCGGTTGGAGCTCCAGTAGCGCGACTCGCCGGCTCGCCCGTATTGGACTACGCCGTCGCAGGGAGCATACAGCTCGCACTTGGCGAGTTGCTCCTTGAGCCTCTCGAAACGTTTTTGGCGCAGGGCGTATGATTCGCGCTGCTCATTGAGCTTGATCTCGGCCTGATTGCGTCGCGACGCGGCGCGCTGCTTCTCCCGCTCCAACTCCTCCGCGGCCTGCTCGACAGCCGCTTTTCTCTGGAGCTCGTTCTTGACCCTCTCGTATTGCCTGAGGATCTCCAGCTCGAGCTTGAGGCGCTCCAGGGTCATATGAATGCGCTTGACCTCGTCGTCCAACTGCTCGACCTGCAATCTGCTGATGAATTGACGTTTTTCCAGGTCGATGCTCTTGGCGAGCTCGTCCTCCTTACTCTTCCGCTCGATCTCGGTTTTCTGGATTTCGATCTGGATAGCCGTTTCAGCCTTCTTGAATTCGCCTTTGCTGTAGCGCTCAAACTCGATCTTGGCGATCTCCAGGTCGATCTCGGCCTTGCGGATACGACTGGCATTCTCGCTGATAGTGAGTTCGAGCTGCTGTTCGGCGTCGGCCACGGCCCCGGCTGCCGCCCGCAGGCCGATCTCCTCGGTTTCCACGCGGTCCCGCAGGTCTTCGGACGAGAGTCGCGCCAACAAGTCTCCCTTCTTGACTGCCGTGCTTTCGGGCACGATCCACTCGATGGTGACGCGCTGGCCCTCGACTTCGTTCTTCAGTTCGACTGAATTGACCGGCTTCAGCTCGCCTTCTTCCCTCAGAGTCACATTGAGGGTGACCGGCACAACCGTGTAGATGTCGTCCTCGGTAGTTGCACGCCAGAACAGATTGCGAAAAAGCCGCCTGGGCTGCGCCATGGTGATCAGGATCGCACCGGCGAGCAGCGCCGTCAGGACTAAGGCCACCTTCCGGTAGTGGCGGGCGGGTGACAGCGGCTTCAGCGCGAGATCCGGGACGGACGAGTCGGCTACGGGGGTCAGGTTCGATGTGCGCATATCGGACCTCTAGCGCATTGCTCTTGGCCTGGCAAAACCCGCTTCCGGGTGCAGCCTGACCTCAGCCCACTTCAGACAGGCGCACCACTCACCATTCTAACGTTCCCCAAGGGGATCGTCCCGCCCAACCGACTTATTCAGACAACCAGGTGCGAATGTGATCGGCATTCTGGCGTAGCCAGCGCACTTTGCGCGAGACCATCTGCAACACCCCGAAGCCCGGCAGGCGACCGAACGAGCCGGTGACAGCGATCGGCAAGGCCGCTTCGGCCACCAGCGCCTCAATCATCAGCTCGGGAATCGCGCCACGCTGCTCCGGCAGGACGCTGACCTCGGCCTCATAGCCGGCAAAAAACCGGCGCATGCGAGCCTCGTCGAAGTAGTCCGGCCATTGATCCGGGGCCGAGGAGGTTCGCAAGATGGAGAACTGGAGCATGCCGTACGCCAGGTCGATGACGCGCGGCTGGTAACGGGCGGCGTCGAAATCCAGTACGGCACAGACCTCGCCGCCTTTGAACAACATATTGCCGGGGTGCCAGTCGCCATGAATGATCGTCGCCGGCCATTCGTCGAACCCGGCGGCCGTGACGGCCTTGGCTGCCAAGTCATATTCCTCGTGCAGCAGTTGTGTCAGTCGCAGCAACTCGCCATGTCGACCGACGACTGATTCATGGCCGGCAGCCACAGTGGGGATGGCGTTGAGTCCGGCGCGCACATTCGGGGCGTTGTGATAACTGCCGGCTGGCGGAGTCCATTCGCTGACGAAATCCGCCACTGCCTGGTGATAACGGGCCAGCATATGTCCAGCCCGCATGGTTTCCTCAAGAGAGTTGTCGCACCGCTGTCCTTCGACGAACGCGAACATTTCGTAAACGCGCCCCCCGAGCTGGAGCATAGAGTTATGGTCATCGCAGGTGCCGACCAAGGCAGGTACGGGAAACCCTTTACTGCGCAGGTGCCCCATGAGGGCGTGGGCAAAAGCCACTTTGAACGGGTCATCACGTCCGGCAGCACGACGCTTGAGCAGATACTGTCCATTCGGGGTATCGAGCAGCAGCTTCGGCGCCCGGCGCGAACCGCGCGAGAACTCCTTGGCGCTGCGGATGACCCCGATGTCGTAGTGGCTGAGGACCTCCGCCAGCTCTTCGCGTCCGAAGCGGTCGCGTTCGTGGCTCATGCTTGCTGCCTTGGGCCGGTCGGCAGTGCCCAGGGCTCTACCCGCGGCACGGCCATATTAGCGCTCGGCACCTGGAGGACAAGCGCTGGAGGAGCCAGCGGCAAACCGCGACCGCGACGGCGCTGCCGCCCGCCCGTCTCGTGCATGCCGTCCGTCGAGCGACCGGTCACCTGTGTATGGGCTATCCAGACGAAGGCCGCCAGTAGCCCGGCTACAACAACTAAGAAAAGCAGCCCGCAAAGGTTGCGCCTCAGCGCCGAGGTCGGCTGCGCCGGCACATTCGCCGGCCGCAGCCAGCGCGTGATCAGCACACATACCCACGACCAGTGCAGGGCTACGTGCAACACCAACAACCCGGCCAGAGTGACCGCCAGCCAGAAGTGGATGTCGCCCCACTCGTGGCGATCCAGTCCCCACAAACTCAGACCTTGCCCGCCACGGCTGCCCGGTGGCAGCAGATAGCGCGTGGTCAGACCGGTGGCAATCATGCCCAGCAACGCCAGCAAGAGCAGCACGTCCACGAAGAAGTTCAGGGTGTCGCGACGCAAGCTACATCTCCCGGGGCGCACCGCCGGGTAACGCCCGTGACCTGCCCACCCGGCCTGCGCAGCATACAATGTTCACGGCCAGTATCATACACTGGGAGCTATCGCCATGACGCAAACCGCTCACATCGGAGGTTCATCGGTAGGCCGAGTCATCCGCACGTCGCTGGTCGGCATCGGCTTCACGATCGTCGTCGTACTGCTGCTGTTGTGGCTGGCCGGGGTTTTCCATCGCAAGATCGACAGCGGTGGAGTGACCGCGTCGGCCACGGCGGCGCGCCCCATCGGCCCGGAGGTGCGTCTGGTGCCGGTGCAGGTGTTGCGACGCCCGCTGATCGAGACGGCGGTCGGCAGCATCCGAGCGGTGCACGAATCGGCCGTGGCATCCAAACTGCTGGCCAAAGTGGTGGCCGTCAATGCGCAGGCCGGGCAGCAGGTCAAGGCCGGCGACGTCCTGGTACGACTGGACGATGCCGACCTGCGAGCACAGTTGGGCCAGGCCGAGGCGGTGGTCGCCGCTGCGCAGGCGGCCCGCGAGCAGGCCCAGCGCGACTTCGATCGGATCAAGGACCTGTACGAACGGGACCACGCCTCCAAGACCGAATACGACCGCGTGGAAACGGCGCTGAAGAGCGCTGTCGCCGAGTTGGAAAGGGCCGAGCAGTTTCGTGCCCAGGCGCAGACTCTCCTGAGCTACGCCACCATCCGCAGCCCGATCGACGGTCGCGTCGTCGAGAAGCACGTCGAAGTTGGCGACACCGCTCAACCCGGACAAGTGCTCGTCACGCTCTACAATCCCGAGCGCATGCAACTGGTCGCCAGCGTGCGTGAATCGCTTACGCAGCGGCTGGCGGTGGGGCAGACTATCGGCGTGCGCATCGACGCTTTGGGCAAGGCCTGCGAGGGGCAGGTCAGCGAAATCGTTCCCGAGGCCCAGAGCGCCAGCCGCACCTTCACGGTCAAGGTTACTGGGCCGTGCCCGCCGGGCGTGTACTCCGGGATGTTCGGTCGGCTGATGATCCCGCTGGATGAACAGGAAGTCCTGGTGATACCGCAGGCCGCAGTGCAACGGGTCGGTCAACTCGACATCGTGGAGGTGGCCGAGCCGTCGCCGGCGGCTGGCACCGATCAGTCACCGACCCTACGACGCCGTGTGGTGCGGCTGGGGCAAACACACGGGGAACTCGTCGAAGTGCTTTCGGGACTGCGGGCCGGTGAAGAAGTCGCGGTGGCCTCATCTTAGCCGGACCGGCCGAAGGAACCCGGTGGTGCCACTATCAAGTGATGATGCGACGGCGTGGTCTGGAGTCGCGGCCACGGTCTTCCCCCTTCGGGGACTTCTGACCCATGGAGCGGCGGCGTGCCTTGGCTGATGGCGCGGCAGCGCGGCGACCACGGACAGCCGCCTCCGGGGAACAGCGCTCAACGGCCGCCCGCAGCGCGTGCAGTTCTTGAGCTGTGAGACGACGTGCCGCTCCGACCGGCAAGCCTTTCAGTGACAACGGACCGATCTGGACTCGCTTCAGCGACCGCACCGGGTAGCCGAGCCGCGCCAGCATCCGGCGTATCTGACGGTTGCGCCCCTCACGCAGCGTGATCATGAGCGCGGAGCGGTCCTGGGCAGCGTGGATTACCTCCACCTGGTCGGCGCGGGCCTTGCCCTCGGCCAAGTGCACTCCGGCCAGCAGGCGCGCCGGCAGATCCGGGGGAACACGACCACGGACTTCGGCGCGATAGGTCTTGGGAATGCCGTAGCGCGGGTGCGTCAAGCGCTCCGCAAGCTGGCCATCGTTGGTCATCAGCAACAACCCGGTGCTGTCGGCATCGAGGCGGCCCACCGGGAAAAGTCGGACGGGCAAATTCGGCAAGAGGTCGATGGCGCGGGTGCGCCAGGCGGGATCGCGGTTGGTGCAGACCACATTCTTCGGCTTGTGCACGAGGAAATACTCGAGTCTTTGCGGGCGAACCGGCACGCCGTCGGCCACGACGCGATCAACAGTCGGATCTACGAAGGCCGGGAGTTCGTCGACGACCTGGTCATTCACCAGCACGCGCCCGGCACGAATCAATTCTTCGGCATGGCGCCGCGAGGCCACTCCGGCATCCGACAGGAATTTCTGCAAGCGCACGCGGCGGCCGGAGCTCGGATTGTTTGGCGATCGGTGATTCACGGACGTTCGGTTGGCACTGTGTCCTGAAGTCCCCCGGGCTCGCTCTCCGGTCTTTCCGGCAAGGTCTGCGGGCCGAACAGCTCGACCAGCGGGACCGGCTCCAATACCAGCGGCGCCGGAATCGTCTGATCGGCACAGAGTGCAGCCAGTATCTGCACTACCCGGGAATAGGGCAGCCCCAGCCCGCGCAAGCGGCCGGCCTCGTCGCGCTGTGGCACATCGCCCAGCGCCGCGACCAGGTCGGCGACGCGCGGCGGGATGACCACCTGCTCGCTCATCCGCCCGCGCCTCTTGGCGAACAAGCGCACGTCGCTCGAATCGGCCACCGTGTGCACGGTCACGCTGTCGTCCGGGTGCGTGTAGAAGACCGGTGGGTTGATCAGCATGGTCTTGCCGAAAACAGCGATGCGCGGCAGGCGCGTGCGGCGAACATACAGCAGCGGCGAACCCGGGCAGTCGATCACGTCGAGCATGAAGTTGATCTGCGCTCGGTCCAGCAAGTGCGGTAGCGGCTGCGAGCGAATCGCCGGGTGACCACGTTGCAGTAACGCCTCGTACGCGGCGACACGCACCTCTGTCTCGCTGTCCGCCAGCAGCGGCAGCAGATAACCTGCGGTCTGCGGCGAGGTACAGGCTCCCAGTTCGTGGATCGCCACGAGCCGGTGCGTGTGCCCCGGCGCGGCCGCCATGGCGCCGATCACCGGCAGCGCGCTGAGATCGCCCAGGCGCAGACCGGTCCGAGCCGCATAGAAACGCAGCACCGGGTCGGAATGCGCGTAGAACGGCTGGATGGCCGGAATGACCCCGCGACCAATGGCCTCCCACGTCTGGGCGATGCGTGCCAAATCGGATTGCTGGCCCACTGCCAGCCGGGCTAGCTCGCGCAGACGGGCCTCGATAACGGTCGGACGGTTGTCAACATAGAGTTGCGCCACCAGGCCGCGGAAGTAGTCCAGCTCCGCGGTGTAGAGGGGCGGCGTGGACAGCTCCAAATAGCCGGCGCTGAGGGCCTCGGCGGTCTTGGGACGCTGACCGAAGCGCTCGTTGATACGCCGTTCGATCGCTTGGGCCAGGCGGTAATTCGGACGCAACAGCATCAGGCGGGTACGTCGCTCTTCGAGCACGCGACCGCCACCCAGCACGTAGCCGCGGCGCAACTCGTTGTCATCGTCGCGGCCTCCGCTGGCGGCAAATGGGTTGACAAAGATAGGTCCGGCGCCTTCGGCCAACACCGCGCCGGCGACCAGCCCGGCGCCGCTGGCCGCTCGGTCGAAGTAGCGCAGCGCGGTAGGCAGCAGCAGACCGCCCTCCAGGGATTGTGTGGAACTTCCCAGTATCGCCGTCACGTACAAATCGAAACGTGCTCCCCGGCGCGCCCCGGCCGGCACCAGTCCAGTCACCTCCACCACGGCGGTATCCAGGGAATCGATGAGTTCTGCGGGGGAAGGTAGCTTCGGCTGACCCCGCGTGCCCTGAGGCCCGAACTCCTTGGTCAAGATTTCGATAAGGTAATCGCGGATGGCCGTCGGGCAGTCGCTGCTTCCCCTCCCGTCCAACCCGATCACCAGCCCAAAACCCCGCAGCGGCTGGGCGGCAACGTTGGCTGGCAAAGTCTCCGCTCCGACCGTGCCCAACGCCAGTGGATCGTTGGCTGACGCGGGCCGCGGAGCCGGGGGTGGTTCGGGTGGTGGGCGGCGGCCGCCGAAATCCTTGCAGCCTGTCAGCGCGCCGGATACCAGCGAACACAGGACCAGTCCGAGCACCCCGTAAGCAACCCGCAGCTTCTTCATCGTGTCGGCCATCTCGGGCAGATAGTATACTGCTGCTTTCAGGTTCGCCCACTGCGCGGGCGCAAGACGCGTCCTTGGTGACGGGAGAAAGTCATGCCGAAGGTGGCGGTGATCATACCGGCGGCGGGCGCGGGACAACGCTTTGGTGGACAGGTCAAGAAGCCGTTCGCGCTGCTCGACAATCGTCCGATCTTCATTCGCTCGCTGGAACTGTTCATCAACCGTGACGACGTATGCCAGAACATCCTGACGGTGGCGCCGGAGGACTACGACGTCGTCAAGGAGAAGTACGCCGCCAACATCATGCTCATGGGCATCAAGCTGGTGAAGGGCGGCCCGGAACGCTGGCAATCGGTGCGCAACGCGCTGGCGGCCCTGGATCCGACCGCCGAGCTGGTCTGCATCCACGACGCCGTACGACCCTGCGTGCTGGAAGCCTGGATCGATCAGGTGTTCGCCGAAGCTGCTAAGAGCGGGGCTGCCATTCTGGCCGCTCCGCTGACCGGAACGATCAAGCGCGTTAGTGCCGCCGGCGTTATCGACGAGACCGTGCCGCGCGAGGGACTCTACGAGGCGCAGACGCCGCAGGTCTTCCGCGCTGAGCTGATAAAACGCGCCTACGCCGAGATGCCGAGCGATTTGCGCCCGACCGACGACGCCCAACTGGTTGAAAGACTAGGGCATGGCGTGACGATCGTGGAGACGGATCGGCGTAACCTGAAGATCACCAGCCCCGGGGACATGAGCCTGGCGGCGGTACTGGTGAAAGAGCTGGGACGCAAACCGAAGGGGCCGGCTTTGGGAGCCTTCGAGGAAGCCCAGTGGTAACGAGGTGCCAAAGCCGCTACACTAAAGTGGGGCATTAGTAGGTGTCGTGCCCCCAGGCGCGAGCCGGTGAGCGCCGCAGACCCGCGGGACATTCGTCCCGTCGAGCCCGGCAGGCGGCATGAGGTTGTACAGGCTCCTCAAGCTAGAACCGTGTGGTGGGATTGCCAGGGGGACATTCTTGCTGCTGACCTTGGTGTTCCTCGGGTCGGCGTGTGATCCGGCCCCCCTCAGCGTATGGAAACCTCCTGCTAATGACCCCCAGACGGCTTCCGTGCCCTCCACCCCGTCTCAGGATGATCAGCCGCCACAATTTGCGGCCCGCGATGAGACCGCTCGGGTTACCGCGCGGCGCCGCCTGCGTTTGGACGTGACTTTGAACGTTCTTCACGTAGAAGTGCCGCGTGCTCAGCGGAACAACGTGGGGCCGCTCTGGAATTACCTCCGGGAAGACGTGCTTGATCAGCGGACTGTCTTGCGTCTGCACCGTAACGGCCTGCGTGTCGGCGTGGGACATGCCCAGGACTGGGAGGCAGTCAAGGCGGCACTGGACGCCGCCGATGGGGTTCGTTCTGCCGTTATGGACCCGGTGCGCTTGCCGCCCAACTACCCGTTTGCCCTGGAACTCGACGAGCATCCGCGCGAGCAGACGCTGTTCTTCGTAGGCGACGACGGAGTATTGAGCGGTGAGACTTGGCCGCGCAGCCGCAACTTCCTGCGCGTCAGCTACGACCTGAACCTGACGAGTCCACAGCGGCTGCGTCTGGTGCTGGTGCCGGAGGTGCGGCAGCGCCAGGAAGGCTGGCGCTGGGTGCGTCATGAGTCGGGGCTGGTGCAGATGCCCGAGTATGGCGGTCGCGCTTTCGGCGCGGCCGCCTTTGCTGTTGATTTGGAGGCGGGCGAATTCCTGCTGGTGGCGCCAAGCGAGCAGGCCGACCTTTACGGCCTGATCGGCGGGGCGTTCCTGTGCCGTCGCCAGGATGACCAGTTGTTCGACTCTTATATATTTCTGCGCTCGGATGTGAACCGTGTTGCCCAGCGTGACTAGCCCGTTGGCCGTGTCGGGACGGCTCGACCCAGCATATCTGGAGAGCTTGTTCCTCAGTGCCGGTCTGGCCATCATCGCCTGCCAGTCGGACGGTGAAATCGTGGCCGGCAACCCGGCCGCCCTGCGGCTGTTCCGGGCTGGCGGCCGACCGCTGAGCGGGCCAGTCAGTGATCTGTTCCCGTCGGACGATCGTGCCTCCGTGGAGGAGATTCTTGAGACCGTCCGCAGCACGCTGACGCCGGTGGAGTTCCGCACGCGACTGGGCGGCAGCGAGGCCGACCCGCTGGAATTCGCCGTCTGGTTCACACCGGTGCTGGAGGCCGATGGCAATCTGCGCGGCATCTCGTTGTGGTTCCGGGACATCACTGAGCGTATGCGGCTACGGCGCACGTTAAAAGAGCGGGAGCGTCTGGCCTCGCTGGGCACGTTGGCGCGCGGCATCGCCCATCACTACAACAACCTGCTGTGCTGCATTGCCACGAGCGTCGAATACGCCATCAACATGAACACTACGACGGCAATGCGGCGTGCCTTGCAGCGCACGGCTGACGCCGTGGCGCGGGCCGCCCACATCACGCGCCAACTGCTTACGTTCGCCCAGGCGGACCATCAGGAAGGCGACCTGGCCGACCTGACAGAGATGGTGCTGCTGTTCTGCGACCAGAACGAGCACCGCCTGGCTCAGTTACACATCCGGCTCGTGCTGGACTGGCAGCTCGTGCCGATCATCCCGGTTCGCCGCGATCAGATGCTGGTGATTCTCAACAACGTGGTGGACAACGCGGTCGAGGCCATGCCCAGCGGAGGGACGCTGACGATCACGCTGGCCCGACGGGACGAGAATAGCGTGTGCCTGTCGATCACTGACACCGGGCCGGGTATCGATCCGCGCTTCATGGAGCGCATCTTCGAGCCTTTCTTCACCACCAAGGGCGAACTGGGTTGCGGCACCGGGCGAAACGCCGGCATGGGGCTGGCCGTGGTCCACGGTCTGGTGGGCGAGCTGCGTGGCACCATCAGCGCCTGCAACGTACCCGGCAGCGGGGCCCGCTTCGACATCATCATCCCGATCTGTCGTGACCAGGCCTGAGCGGCAGATAATCCGTTGGCGCGGAAACAGCTGGCTGTTGTACGGCCGCTGTCGCTGATTCACTTGTTGCCGGCCTGTTCCGCTAGCGCCGGCGGACAGCGAGCTGGTAAATCTGTCGGCCCTGTCGGCGGTATTTGATCTCGTAATTTGTCGCCACTTGCGCCGCTTCGACGCCGTATTCCGGATCGTCAAACGGGACCTCGTACAACTCCGGGTGCCCCAGAAGCAATGTTCGGATAACTTGAAAATACTCTTCGTGGTCGCTTTGGACCGCCCAGTGCCCGCCGTGAAGGAGGCATTCGACGGCCGCATCGACGAAAGCCGGCTGAAATAGGCGGCGATTGTGGTGTCGGCGCTTCGGCCAAGGATCGGGGTGATAGACGTGCAGAGCCGCCAAAGAATTGCGCGGACAAAGTAGGCGGATGAAATGCACCGCGTCGGTGCGCACCAGCCGCACGTTCGACACACCCCAGCGGCGCATGCGGTCGACGGCGTAGCGGAAGTACTCGTTGGCCCACTCGATGCCCAAGAAGTTGCGGTCTGGACGGGCGCGGGCCCGCCGCAGCAGGAAGCCCCCCTTGCCGGGCCCGATTTCCACCTCCACCGGGTGGTTGTTCCCAAAAAGCGTCTCCCAGCTAAGCCCCTGCAAATCGGGCAACTCGACGGCAATTGGATGGGGGTCTGCCGCAGCCACTTTTATCAGACATCCACCTGGCGCGTACACACACTGAAGCTTCGAGGGCGGCGCGCCGATGCCACCTGTGAAGCGGCGACTGGTCGCCCGGTCGCCGCGCTTCCAGGGAACCCAACATCGTGCCGCAACGACCGCCGCTTGTCGAACGCCGTCAGGACCCTCGGCGGCCGGCTGCCTGCGCCTTTTGGATGCGTGCGCTGCCAGATGGTCCACGGGTTAGCGCCTGGCTGCTCGACATTTCGGCCGGGGGAGCCGCCGCGCTGACCGCCGCGACCACCGCGCCGGCGGTCGGCGAGCGGGTCGAGCTCAGCGAAATGACCTCGCCCGACCGCGTGGTGCGCGAAGAGGCGGTCGCGTTGCCGCGCTATGCCCGCGTGCTGCGGCACGACGACGGGACAGGCGTCACACGCCGTATCGCGCTGCGCTTCGAGTCGCACGAACCAGCAACTGAGGGGGTGGCGTGGTGCCGTGCGGTAACGGCCGTGTGTCCACGGCCGCCGGGCGCGCCGCCGGTACCACCACCGCTGCCATCTGATCCCTCCCTACTGCCGGTGATTCCGCCGGATTGGGCCTGAGGGCCTATGCAAAGCGCCGTTGCAGTTCAACCCGCCAGTCGCGCTGAACGCCGGCCGCGCGCGGTGGCCGCTTGCCCGGTTTGAACACCGGATCGCGATCCGCTATTCTGAGGTTTCTGGCGACGGGGCCTGCCTAGGCTTTCCATCGCCGGCAAACGACCGCCGCCACCGGCGGGCTGGCGGCCAAGGGAGCAAAGCGCATGAAGACCGAGTTACTGCTGGGTGACGAGGCGGTCGGGTTGGCCGCCTTGCATGCCAACATCGGCGGGGCCTTCTCTTACCCCGGCACGCCCGCCACCGAAATCTTCGAGTTCATCGAGCAGTTCCGCGACAACAGGCGCATCTGGGCGCGCTGGTCGGCCAACGAGAAAGTAGCCTACGAGGAGGCTTTGGGCATGTCTTACGCTGGCCGGCGTGCGATCGTCTCCATGAAGCACGTCGGGCTGAACGTGGCGGCCGATCCGTTCATCAACTCGGCGCTTACCGGCGTGAACGGCGGATTGGTGCTGGTAGTGGCGGACGACCCCAGCATGCATTCCTCGCAGAATGAGCAGGACAGCCGGTTCTACGGCGAGTTCGCTCAGATCCCCGTGCTCGAGCCCAGCAACCAGCAACAGGCTTACGACATGACGCGCGAGGCCTTCGAGGTCTCCGAGCAGTTCGGTCTGCCGGTCATGGTGCGCCTGGTGACGCGCTTGTCGCATAGCCGCGCCAATGTGCGCGTGCGGGCTCCAGAACCGGCCCCGAGTGGCAACGGGCGACGCGCCCTGCCGGATCCGAACGACTGGACGCTGGTGCCGTCGAATGCCCGGCGACGTTTCCGGCGACTGCTGGATTTGCAACCTCAGTTGCGCGAATGGTCGGACAAGTCGGTGCACAATACTCTGTCGCTGGTAGGGCGGCGCGGCATCATCGCTTCGGGAATCGCCTACAACTATGTGCGTGAGGTTCTGGGCGGACGCGGTGACTTCTCACTGCTGAAAATCTCGACGTATCCGTTGCCTCTGGAAAAGATCCGCGCTCTCGTCGACCACTGCGATGAGATCATGGTAGTGGAAGAGGGTTATCCGTTCATAGAAAGACGACTGAACGGCCTGCTGGGCCTGGCGGGCAAGTCGGTGCATGGCAAGCTCACCGGTGTTTTGCCGCTGGACGGCGAGCTGACCCCCGACAGCGTCGCCGCCGCCCTGGGGCAACCATTCGAGGCAGGCGCCGCAGCCCTGCCCGACCTGACCGGCCGACCGCCGGCCCTCTGCCGCGGCTGTCCGCACGCCGACACGTTCAAGGCCATCCTGGATGCGACGGCCGGCTATCCGGAGGCACTGCTGTTCAGCGACATCGGCTGCTACACGTTGGGGGTGTTGCCGCCCTATCGGGCCGTGCATTCGTGCGTGGACATGGGGGCTTCCATCGCCATGGCGCACGGTGCTGCGCGGGCCGGCGCGTTCCCGGTGCTGTGCACGATCGGAGATTCGACATTCACGCACTCAGGCATGACACCGCTGATCGGTGCGGCGCGCTCAGATGCGAACATGACGGTCTTCATCCTGGACAACGCAACGGTGGCGATGACGGGTGGCCAGGAAACGCTGGCGGCAGGTCCGGAACTGCTGGAACTGCTTAAGGGATTAGGGGTTCGACAGCAGCACCTGCACGTCATCGAACCACTGGCCAAGAATCACGCTGAAAACGTCAGTATCATCCGCAAGGCCATCGAGCACCACGGCTTGTCGGTGATCGTCGCCCAGCGCGAGTGCATCCACAATCGTCGCAAGGCCAAGAGCGAAAGCGCCACGACGGCAGCGCCGGCGTGACGATGGCGCGACCAGACCGCTGGGCGAGCGCCAAGCTGCGGCGGTGCAACCAATTGGTGTGCGGCCCGGGCTACGGGTCGCCGAGGGCAGGTGAAGTGGAACAGAACCTTATTCTCGCAGGCGTAGGCGGCCAGGGTATTCTCAGTATCGCACGGGCCATCTCTATCGCGGCCCTGCGGCGCGATCTATACTTGAAACAGGCCGAAGTGCATGGCATGTCGCAGCGCGGGGGAGCGGTGCAGTCGCACCTGCGCATCGCCGATCACGAACTCTTCAGCGACCTGATCCCGGCCGGCCAAGCCCATTTGATCCTCTCAGTTGAACCGTTGGAGGCCCTGCGCTACGTCCAGTATCTGCGTGACGACGGGGTGCTGGTGGTCAGCACCAATGCGTTCATGAACATCGAGAATTACCCAGCGATCGAGCAGGTGCTGGATCGGATCGCTGCTTTTCCGCGGCACATCCTGGTGGACGCGGATCGCTTGGCCAAGGCTGCCGGCTCGGTTCTGGCCGCCAACATCGTGGTCCTCGGTGCGGGTTCGCTGTATCTGGAAATCGACGCGGCGGAACTAGAGGACGCGGTCGCCGAAATGTTCGCCGCCAAGGGCGAGCGCGTCGTGCAAACCAACCGCCGGGCATTCCGCATGGGGCGCAATGCGGCGGCAGCCTACCGCGAGGGATTGCAGCGCGGCGGCAGCTCACGGACGGTGCGGGCCTGGATCGACAATCTGCCCGCAGAGGCCCTGACCGGCGCCGAACCGCCGACACCACCGGCGCTGAACGACTTGGAGACCACCGATGGCCGTCTGACTGGTGCTGAGGCCACGGCCTTCGAGCGGACGCTGCTGCGTGCCTACGAAGAGGGTCGTCGCCCGCTGTACGAGCACGAAGTGTACATGCTTATTGAGCTGATCGGGGCAATTTCACCGCCGCACTATGTGTTCGTGCCGGTCGGGAACACCATCGGGCGGGAAGTTCTGGAGCGGTTTCCTGGGCAACGCTTGGTACTGAAGATCGTGTCGCAGGACGTAGTTCACAAGAGCGACGCCGACGGGATCGTGTTCGTCCCGAAGGACTACGAGACGGTGCGGCGTGAGCTGGAGAGACTAGTCGCCCGTCATGCCGGCCGCGCGCGGATCGAGGGCGTCCTGGTGGTGGAGTTCGTTGAGCGCACGCAGCCCGGGTTTGGCAATGAACTCTTCGTGGGCGTGCGCGCCACGCGAGAATTCGGACCGGTGATCGCCGCCGGGCTGGGCGGCATCGACACGGAGTATCTGGCCAGCAAGATGCGCCCCGGGGTGGCGGTGGCCAAGGCGTGTGCCACCGATACCTCGGCCGAGGAATTTCTGGAGCTGTTCCGCGGCACTGCCGCCTACGACGTTTTGTCCGGGAGGGCGCGCGGCCACCGGCGGATCGTGTCGGACGGCGAATTGCTGCGTTGCTTCCGGGCGTTCATTTCGCTGGCGCGTCATTTTTGCGTCGATCGGGGCACGGAAGGGCCGGACGTCGCCGAGCTGGAGGTCAACCCGTTCGCCTTCCGTCAGCAGCGCATGGTGCCGCTGGACGGGCGCGGGCGGCTGGGACCGGCCGCCAAGCGACCCGCTCCACGTCCGATCGAGAAAGTGCGGCGGCTGTTGGAGCCGCGCGCCATTGCCGTGCTGGGTGTTTCCAGTACTTCGATGAATTTTGGCCGCATTATCCTCAATAACATCAAGTCCTGCGGGTTCCCGGCAGACCACCTCTATGTGGTCAAGGAAAACGAGCAGCAGATCGACGGTGTGCGCTGTGTGCCCAGTGTGGCTGCCCTGCCCGAATTGGTCGACATGCTGGTCGTTGCCGCCCCGGCTTCGACGATGCCGCAGATCGCGCGCGAGATCGTGGCCAGCGGCAAGGTCGGGGCAGCCGTCGTCATTCCGGGTGGTATGGGCGAAAAGGAAGGCTCAGAGGAGATCGAAAAGCAGATTCGCGGCATCATCGCCGCCGGACGAGAGTTGCCGGATGGCGGCCCAGTCTTCCTCGGTCCCAACTGCATGGGCATTCAGTCGCGCCCGGGGCGCTATGACACCTTTTTCATCCCGCAGGCCAAACTGGACACGCGCTGGTCGCAGCCGGCGCGGCCGGTGGCCTTGGTGTCGCAGAGCGGGGCCTTCATCGTCAGCCGGCTGAGTAATCTGGAGACCCTCGACCCGGCACTCACCATATCCCTTGGCAACCAGATCGACCTGAGCATTGCCGACCTGGTGCAAGCCGTGGGAGAGCGGCCGGACATCCAAGTCATCGGCGTGTACGCCGAAGGGTTCAACAATTACGACGGCCTCGATCTCGTGCGGGCAGTCCGGCGCATCACCGATGCTGGCAAGACCGTCATTTTCTACAAGGCCGGTCGGACGCCTTCAGGACGATCGGCGGCGGCAGGCCACACGGCCTCGGTGGCGGGCGACTATGACGTTTGTCTGGCGGCGACGGCCCACGCCGGCGCACTAGTGGTCGAGACCTTCAAGGAATTCGAGCAGCTCGTCGATCTGGCGACGGCACTGCACGCCAAGCCGGTGAGCGGCTTGCGCCTCGGGGCCATCAGCAACGCCGGCTTCGAGACGGTGGGCATGGCGGACAACGTTGTCGGAGCGGGCTACCAGATGGAGATGGCGACTCTCGGTGAAGCCACGCGTCGGCAGCTCGCCGATGTGCTGGCGCGCTTCAAGTTGGACGCGTTGGTCAACCTGCGTAATCCGTTGGACCTGACGCCCATGGCCACCGACGAGGCTTACGAAGAGTGCGTACGCCGGCTGCTTGACAGCCCGGATGTGGACGCCGTCGTGGCCGCGCTCGTTCCGCTGACGCCGGCCATGCTTACCACTCCTGAGGAAATCGACAAACCCGGTTCGCTAGCCGAGCGCTTGCCGAAGCTGTTTGCCGCCGCCGACAAGCCGGTAGTGGTGAGTATCGACAGCGGCCCGCGCTACGACGCCCTGGTACGCCGACTGCGAGCCGCCGGCGTACCGGTCTTCCGCTCGGCCGATCAAGCCGTGCGGGCCCTCGGCCGCTACCTGTGCCGGCGGGTGGAACGTCGCGGCGTGCGCCCGGCCAGCATGGCAACGGCTGAGCTGGCGCCCACCGGCCACGGCGCGCTCGCACAGCCCGTCCGAGCCTGACCGCGCGGCTGTACCGCGTGGGCCAGTGGATCGGCGGGGGCACGCTCAGGCGCGCTGCCGACCGCGAAAGGCCTCCTCGAGCATCTGTCGGTTGGCGTACTCGATCTGCGAGCCCGGAGCCAGTCCGCGCGCCAGGCGCGTGACTGTCACTCCAGTATCGGCGAGCATGTGGCTGATGTGCAGCGCGGTGGCATCGCCTTCAACTGTCGGATTGGTGGCCAGCACAACCTCCCGAACCTGGCCGCCCCGAACGCGCTGCACGAGCGCCGCGATCGTCAGGTCGTCGGGCACCACGCCTTCCAGCGGATCGACATGTCCCATCAGCACATGATAAACACCAGTGATCAACCCCGTGGCCTCCAGGCTCAGCAGGTCCTTAGGCTGCTCGACCACGACGATCTGACCGACATCGCGGCGCGCATCGCGACAGATGTGGCACAACTCCTGGTCGGCGATGTTGAAGCAGCGAGCGCAGGGGCGAATCTCTTCTTTTATCGCCGTGATCGCACGGGCCAGCTCCAGCGCTTCGTGCCGGTCGGCCTTAAGCAGGTGAAAGACGATACGCTCGGCTGAGCGCGCCCCGATGCCCGGCAGTTTCTTCAGGGCTTCCATCAGTCGTTGTAGTGGGCCCGTGAGAGCCGTCTCACTCATACCCGCGCCACCTCGGGTCCCCTCACTCCTCGGCCGCCTCATCAGCCAGCGGCTGGTTGAGCGTGCCATAGATCAGCCGACCATCGGGTGGAGCGTTGATCAGGCGCTCGCCACCCGCCGTGCCCTGCCAGAAGCTCAGTCCGATCTCGCCGATCTCGAAGCCGCGGATCTCCAGAGCATTGAGCAGATCACCCAGGCGTGTCTCGAAGGTGGCCCGCCGTACATCATGTCGTCCCAGCTCTGCCAGATAGCAGCCGATGTACGCGAAACGCTCCGGCAGCGGTTCGTCGACCAGGTAAACCTGCTCTATGATCCCCATGTCGCAGGGCACCGGCAACTTCAGCAGCTCGAAGTACGCCTGGGCCGCCTCGCGACTCAGGTCCCGCGCCGCCCGCGCCACCCAACGCGCGAAGCGTTCTTCTTCGTCGGGCAGATCGACGCGTTCAAGTTCCCGTATCAGCTCGATATGTTCCGGCTGGGTCAACAGCGCCCCCAGAAAGTCTGTCAAGTAGCTATTGTGCCGGAAACCGCAGGAAACGATCGGGATGGGTTTGTCGGTCGGCTCGAAGTATTCGGGCTGCAACCCGAAGAAGGGATGGCCGGGCGGCGGCCAACGCTCGGCCCCAACCGGTCGCACCATGAGCTGGCCCTCGGCCTCGAAGATCTCCGCCACCTCATAGGCCTGACCGACCACTAGTCCGGCGGCTTCGTAGTACTGTGCCAGACTGGCCGAATCCCGACAACCCAAGTATTTCAGTACCATCGGTGACCTTTCTACCGCTGTGGTGGTCTCCGGCAGCCCTCAGCGTCGCCGGACCGCACCCGGCGCGCCAACCCAGACACTGCCGCCGGATGGCTGTAGGCGTGGCCTCCCGGGCGGCGCAACTGCCCGTGCATATGTGCGAAGCTGCGCCACCCGCCGGGCGTCTTCGGGCTCCCGTATGCCTACTCCTTGGAACCACCCAGCAGATCTGTAAGCCCCGGCAGGTTCATGCCGCCGGTCAGTTCCTGCATCTCCCGCTGCACGGCCTCGCGACTACGGGTGATGGCATCGCGAACGGCAGCACAGGTCAGCTCCTCGATGAGTTCGACGTCGCCGGCCCGAATTAGGACCGGGTCGATCCGCATCTGCACCAGCTCGCCCTTGCCGTCCACGGTGGCCCGCACCTGTCCCCCGCCCGCCTCGCCCACAAAACGCGCCTCCGAAAGGCGCGCCTGCATCTCCTGCACACTCTGCCGAATCGCTCCGGCGTTCTTCAGCAGACTCATGAGTTGGCCGAGGTTTCCGAACATTTCTCACTCCGCTGGCCGGACGTCGCCTGGAGCGACGGCCAGCGCACATCCAGCAGAATACCGTCAAACAGCGCTAGCGTCTGCCGCACCACTGGGTCGGCCTCCGCTCGCCGACGCTCATCCAGCGTGAAGGCCCGCTGCACGAGCTCTCCGGTCTGGCGCGGCGCCCCGCCCTCCGCCTCCAGGGGGCGATACCCGGCCGGAACCTGGATCGCCGATGCCGCGCCGGCGAATTCACCCTGGCAGCCGCTCGAGCGTCGAACATCGCGACCGGCGTCCGGCGCCGCGCTGGCCAACGCCGGCCCGCTAGGGGTGATCGGCTGCGTCGCCGCCCATCTTACGGCGCACGCCTCGGGAGACGGGTGCTTTTTTTTTTCGTCCGCGGCGTTTGCCGCCGGCAAGCCAGCCAGAAGCTGCTCGATCGAACCCCACTGCCGCATGTGCGCGATACGCACGAGCAGCGCTTCGGTCAGGGCACGACCGGCTGCGCTGTAGCGGACATTGCGGCGCAGCTCCTCGAACATGGCGATCATCTGCACGTAATGCGAGACCTCGAAGCACCCGGCCAGCGCCACATACTCCTCACGTGAGGCCCGGGGAATATCGACCAGGCGGGCGTCGGGGCCGCAGACGCGCACCAGCAGCAGCGTCCGCAGCAGTTCGATGACGTCCTGGCAAAACACCTCCAGCCCCTGCCCGGCTGCCAAAATGCCGTCGGTTTCCAGCAACACCGAAGCCACTTCCCCCGCGGCAGCATGACGCAGTAGCTTGCGCAAGCGCTCGTCCTGCGGCGGCGGCAACAGCTCCTCCAGGACGCGCAGGTCGATCCGCTGCGGCGCGACCGAAATCAACTGATCAAGGATGCTCAAAGCATCACGCATCGAGCCGGCGGCCAGGCGCGCTACCCGCTGGGCCACCGCTTCTTCGCATTCGGTACCCTCCTGATGGGCGATCTCCAGCAGCCGCCGCGCAATGGCTTCCGGCTCGATATGCCGGAAGTTGAACCGCTGACAGCGGCTCTGAATGGTGGCCGGGACCTTCTGCGCCTCGGTGGTTGCCAGGATGAACTTGACGTGTTCGGGTGGCTCCTCCAGTGTCTTCAACAGGGCGTTGAAAGCCCCTGTCGAGAGCATGTGCACTTCATCGATGATATATACCTTGTAACGCGCCCGGGCCGGACGATAAGCAGTGTTGCTACGCAGTTCGCGGATGTTGTCCACCCCCGTGTTGCTGGCCGCGTCGATCTCCAACACGTCCATGTCCTGCCCCTCGGCAATCGCCAGGCAGACATCGCACTGACAACACGGTGTGACCGTTGGGGCGTCATACCTCTGGCAATTCAGCGCTTTGGCCAGAATGCGCGCCATGCTGGTCTTGCCCACGCCGCGCGTCCCAGTGAATAAGTAGCCGTGGTGGATGCGTCCGGCCTTGATGGCATTGACGAGCGTGGTGGCGATCGGCTCCTGGCCGATCACTTCTTCGAAGGTGCGACTGCGGTACTTGCGCGCCAGAACCGTGTAGGCCATGCCGGTACCCGTTGGACGACAACGGACAAGTGGCGGGCGCCGTCCGGCGCGGCCGGTTGCCGCACATTCGAGCCGGCTCGGCAGCCGGCCCCGCCTGGCCCCGCCAGGTTGCACTCGTCGCTGAAAAAGGCCTGAGGCTCCGACCAGGTTGACGGAGCACGTGGGCCGCAACGGGTGGGCTGCTACCTTCCGGTCCTGACCCGTTGTCCGACGGGCGCACTGCGCCGGCCCAGCCGTCGCCTCAGGCGGACAGTCATCCTAGCGTCGGCCGGCCAGAGCCGCCAGCCGCAGGTCGCCCGGCATCATTCGTCGAGGACGCGCGCGCCCGTCAGCCAGGCGGCCAGGGTGGACCAAATGCGCAGCTCATGGGCAGCCCAGACGCCGCTTACCAGTGCCGCCAGGAGGATGGTTGCCTTGATGAGCAGGACTGTGCGTTCGAAATGCAGCGCGCGGCGCGGGTCGCCGGCCATTTCCAGTACGAAGCGCGCACGCGATGAAATCGACGAGTGGCGCCAACTGCGGGCCTCCGGACGAATCCCGTTCAGCACGGCCACCTCGTGCAGGGCCTGACCGAAGATGTGGGCCGCGGTGGTGCACAGGAGGTGCGCCGCGGGCTGCCCAGCGCCGTTCCCTGAACCGTGCAATGCACAGGGCTGCGAGCAGGGCGTTCCGCCGATGGTCAGCGTGCGCACGCCGAACAGGTCGGCCTGCCGCTCGAAACGTCGCGAAACCCAGCCGAAGAGCACGCCCCATTTGATGATCAGCGCCACACCCAGCCCCGTGGCCAGAAGCTGGTACAGCTCGCGATCGGCCCCGGCCAGGTGGCCGGTGCGCAGCGTGAAGATCGTCACCACACAGCCGCTGATGAAGGCGAACAGCAGCAGGTAGAGGATGTGGTGGCGTTTGACGTGGCCGGCTTCGTGTCCGAAGACGGCCTCGATCTTGGTGTCGTCCATCTGTTCCAGCATGCCATCGGTGATGAGCACGTAGCGCAGCGGAGCCACCACGCCCATCACCGCCGCGTTCGCGATCAGCCCCCCGCTGCGCCACACCAGTAGGTCGCGGCAGCGCAGGCGCAGACGTTCGGCCACATGCTCCAGGCGGTCGCGCAACGGACCATTGGGCAGGCGTTGCGTTATCCACACGTGACGGAGTATCTCGGGCGTGATCAGGGCGACGGCGAGGGCGGCCAAGCCCACCGCGGCATCTGGGGCAAACTCCAGGCCGGTGAGCCGCATGATCTGTCGATCATAGCGCACCACCAGATCGTGCGCCGCCAGGATCAACAACATGGGGATGAGGACGAAAAGCACCTGATGACGCAGGTTGTAACTGAGGTACTGAAGCAGCGGCCAGACCGGTCGCAACGGCCGACCGCGAAACAGGTAAACCTCCAGGGCTATCTGCCGAACAGCCCGATCCGCCGGATACAAGGTCAACCAGACGAGGACTATCGACACCAGAAAAGGCACGAGACTCAACAGGCCCGGCACGATCACCCACTGGCCGATCACCGGCAAGCGCGCGCATATGCGCAACCAGTCGGTAGTCAGCAGCGCGCCGGCGTGACAAGCGGCGAGCAGGAAATGGACTAGCATCAGCCCGCGTCCGAAGGTTGCCTGTCCGAGGCTGGGCTGGTTGGGGTAGCGATCCAGGCGGCGCAGGACGCAACGTGCCACCAGAAAGGCTGCGGCCGGCGGCACCAGCGTGGCACCGGCCACGACCGCTAACGTCCTTTCCACCTCCCTGACCAGTGGATAAACGGGCCCCGAGAGCGTTAGAACCAGCGCCAGGATACCGATGACTACCAGGTACATGCTACGATAGTACGCCAAACCGGCGACGGCTTCATTCAGGACACGATCATGCGGGTGAAAATCTGCGGAGTGACAAACCCCACCGATGCCGCCCAAGCAGCGCGCTGCGGGGCCGATTTCGTAGGCGTGGTGCTGGGCGATGGGCCGCGCGCTGTCGATGTGGAAAACGCGCGGCAAATCATCAAGGTTTTGCCGCCCATCGTTCAGCCCGTGCTGGTGTGGCGTACCGCTCCGGTCGAGGAACTGATCGCCGCCCTGGACGCCACCGCCAGCGCCTGGGTGCAGTTGCGCGGGCAGCACCCGCCGGGCTATCTCCGCCGCCTGCTGCTGGAACGCCCCTGGGTACACATCATTCGCGTCTGGGAAGTGACCACGCCGGAGGCCGGGCAGGAACTGACCGAGTACCTGCGGCAGGTCGCTGGCATGGGTCTCCGGCTGGACGCCGTACTGCTGGATGCGCCGCCTGGCGGCCCGCACCCGGGATTCGAGCGTCTCGGGGACATCTCGCACACCTGTCACCAGCGCCCACCGCAGGTCTGGTGCGCCGGTGGATTAAACCCCACCAATCTGCGCACCGCCGTGGGGGCGGGCCGTTACGACGGCGTGGACGTAAGCGCCGGCGTGGAGACCGCTCCGGGCGTCAAGGACCACGACGCTGTGCAGCGTTTCATCCAGACCGCCAAGCAGCTCGGCTGAAGCACTGTTGCTGGCGGCTCGTCAGGGCCAGTCGGGTCAACTCGGCAGGCCGGCCTGCCGATACGACGCGCAGCTTCCCAGTGCGTATCAGTCGAGCTGCGCCCATGACCATGGACATCTACGACGATCCGGCTGCCAACACAGGTACAGGGCCGCGTCCCTACCTGGGCATTCTCTTCGAGTGTTGCGGCGTGTACGCGCGGGTGTACCGTCAGCCCCACGAGATGATCTATCGTGGTCGCTGCCCGAAGTGTCTGCGGCTGGTTCAAGTGCGTGTCGGCCCGGACGGTACCCCGGCGCGGTTCTTCCGTGCACGCTGAACAACGCCGCCAGTTCACCTCCAGACCAGGGTTGTCGACACCGACGCGCCGGGCCGCCGGCCGTACCGATGGTGAGTGGCGCCTGCCGTGGACCGCTCAGCGGTCAATTGACAGCGCTGGTACAAACGTCAGGCTGGCAGCCGGGCGCCGCAGGCAGCGGCACAGGCGCAGGGCTGCCGCGAATCGACCAGTGGTGTCGGCTTCATCCGCCAGCCGGCGCCAGACAGGCGATGGAACGGCCAGGAACGCATCCACGACCTGGGGGTCGAAGTGCCGGCCGGCCTCAGTCGCTATCAGCGCGCGGGCCTGATCGTCCGGCAGCGGCTCTTTGTAGGGGCGCTGACTGCACAGCGCGTCGTAAACGTCGATGACGGCGAAAATGCGTGCTTCCAGCGGAATCTGCGTGCCGCTCAGACCGGCCGCGTAGCCCTTGCCGTCCCAGCGCTCGTGGTGATAGCGCGGAATGTTCACTGACGAGCGCAAATAGGCCACCGGCTCCAGCAACCGCGCCGCCAAGACGACATGCTGCTCCATCAGGGCGCGCTCCTGAGCATCCAGCGGCCCGGGTTTGAGCAAGACGGCGTCTGGGACGCCGATCTTGCCGATGTCGTGCAGTACCGCTCCGCGATACAGCGACGCCAGCCCGTCACGCGGGTAGCCCAGCTCAAGCGCCAGATACAGACAGTACAGAGCTACGCGCCGGGAGTGGCCGGCCGTGGCATGTTCCCGCGCGTCCAAGGCCAGTACCAGCGCGTTCAGCGTGTCCTCGTAGGAGGCACGCAGCTCAACAGTGCGCTGGCGCACCAGCTTTTCCAGTCGCCGGTTCCAGAGTCGCAGCTCGTCGCGCTGCCGGATGGCCAACTGGTGCAGACGGCGGATCTGACGGGTGGCCTGAAACTGTCCTACCGCATCGCTCACCACGGCGCGCAGGTGCGCGTCATCCCACGGCTTGAGCAGGAAGCGCGTGACCTGACCTTCGTTGATGGCCTGCTGGGCGGTGGACAGATCCCCGTAGGCGGTGAGCATGATCCGCACGGCATCGGGTCGCAGACCGGCGGCCTGCTTGAGCACCGCAGCCCCATTCATGTCGGTCATGCGATAATCGCAAACCACCACGGCCACATCGTGCCCCGCCAGCAGTTCCAAAGCCTGGGTGCCTCCCGAGGCCAACAGGATGCGGTAGCCGTCGGCGTACAATAAACGCCGCAGGGCTTGCAACACCGACGGATCGTCGTCCACTAGCAGTATTTCTACAGCCAATCAGACTGCTCCATGGGCTGCCTTTGCAGCGCGGCCGCCGACGGCGCTCTCCAGCGCATCGAGAAGACGCTGCGAATCCCAAGGCTTGCCGAGCACGGCCGTAACGTTCGGCGTCTGACGCAGACGCTCGAGCTGTTCGCGTGTGGCGTGTCCGGTGAGGATCACGCACGGTAAATCTGGCCAGCATTGCTGAACGTGCGCGACCAGCGCCACTCCAGTCATCACCGGCATGGCCACGTCGATCAGCAGGACATCGAAAGCGTTGTCCTCCAGAATGTTCTGCGCCAGTCGACCATCCGGCGCGCAAGTGATCTCCCACCCGGCGCGCCGCAACTCCCGCACCAACGCTTTGCGCACCAGTTCGTCGTCGTCCACCACCAGGATGCGCCGCTTGGGCGCGGTGCCGGTCGGCACGGTCGGTGGCGTGGCCGCGGAGGCCGCCGCCGGCTGCTCCGGTTGACAATGGACGAACACGCCGCCGATGAGTGGGTCGGCAGCGCTCAGCGCGCGGATGTGCTGCAAGTGCTCGGCGGTCAGATGCGTCCCGGCTCGCAGTACCAGCACACCGTGCATGTTGCGCAGGTCGCGCGACAATACCATGCCGACGGCGACCTGGTTGGGCGGCAGCTCGATCTCGTTGGCCTGAGTCACATTACGCGTGCTCGAGTGCAGCATAGTTAACAGCACTTGGACCAAGGCCGGGTCGAAGGCTTTGCCCGAGCCTTCCGCCAATACACGCCGGCCCAGCTCAAGCGAGAGACGGGCCTGGTGCCCGTGCGCGTACAGGGCCTGGTCATACGCGTCACTAATGGCGAGTATACGGGCCAACAACGGGATATCTTCGCCGCGCAGCCCGTCCGGAACACCCTGCCCGTCGAAGCGCTCACGCTGATGCCGAACAGCCAGGGCCACGGTTTCGAAGCCGCGAACACGACTCAGGATGGTGAACCCCAGTTCAGTGTAACGGCGTTCGAGTTCCTCGCGCCGCGCTTGGGTAGTGCGGCCGCACGGTGTGATTTGTCGGTTGCGGCGACCGGCCTGGCCGATCTCATGCAAGCGAGCCGCGAATTCCAGATCGCGCAGGGCAACCTCGTCTAGATGGAGCTGCTGCCCCAGGCGGCGCGCCAGTTCGGCGACGCGCTTGCAATGCAGAGCGACGTTAGGTTCGCCGGCCTCGATCAAAGCCGAGAGGACGTTGACCATGTCGGCCAACGACTCGGCCATGCGCTGACGCAAGTGCCACAGGTCGCGGTTCTGCGCCTGAAGCTCGGCGGTACGCTGCTGCACTTGCTCGGCCAGAGTGCGGTTCTGCTGCTCCAACTCAGCCTTTTGCTGTCGCGTCACCTCCACCAGCCGGCGGTTCTCGCGGATCAGCTCGAAGCGACGCACGCCCTCGCGTACCACTTGTAGCAGGTGTTCATCGTCCCAGGGCTTGAAGAGCAGATGATGGACATGCCCCTGGTTGATGGTCGCTTGGACGGCCTTCAAGTCGGCGTAGCCGGTGACACTGATACGATAGGCATCGGGCCGGTGCCGCAGCGCCTCCGTCAACACCTGGTCCCCGGTCATGCCCGGCATGCGCTGGTCGGCAATGATCACCGCCGGGTCGGCCTCGTTGAGGACCGCCAGCGCCGCCGCCCCGCTGTCGGCGACGCGCACGTCGTAACCTTCCGGATGCAGCAGACGCCGAATGGCCGCCGCCACGTTAGCGTCGTCGTCCACGATGAGCACGATCGGTTTCATCAGGTCTGTTTCTCGGCCCATTCGAGATCCAAGGCGGTGAACAAGCGTGGCAAGTAAGGCAATCCGGTCGCCGCGTCGCGGCCGCGCGCTGGTTCGCCAGATCGGGCGTCCTTCAGCAATATGACGCGGCAGTTCGTCCGGCCCGCGCGATCACAGGCCAAACGGTGGGCGGCTGGCACGCGCCGTGCATGACAGTCGATGATGATGCAGGCCGGTGGCGTCTGGTCAGGCTGATCGTCGGCGGGCGTCACTCCGCCGTCGGTCAGCAGCGCTACGCCCACCTCGAAGCCGGCGCGCTCAAGCAGGAAGCGGCCGGTCTGATTGTCGCTGCTGCCGTCAGAGATCCACAAGGCCCGCAGTCGGGTGGGCGCTGCGGCTTTCGAGGCGTTTTCCTCGCTGAGACAGGCCAGCGCGGCGCGTGTCTCGGCCAGCCGCCGCTCCAATGTCGCCAGCACGCGCGCCTGGACGGCCTCAGACAGTTGCAATTGACCGGCCACGGCGCCGAGCTGCTGCGCGTCGCTCAACGGGACGTCGAAGCCCAGCCCCATGAGGTGCGCAAAGTAGTTGGCCAGCACCACCATGCCCGTCAGACGCTGCGTTTCGCTGCCAATGCGGGGCACCCGGCGGTGGTGACAGCGTGCCACCTGACAGAGTGATTCCGGCAAATTCCAGTTGCTGAGGATGCGGAACCCGGCTTCCGCGTGGTCCAAGCCGAAATGCTCGCGCTCGCGTTGCAAGCGCATCTGATCGTTTGGCCGGTCGCGGAGAACGTGTCGCACCAACTCCGGCTTGAAACCCACCATCGCCAACTGGCCGGTGTCGTGCAACAATCCGGCTACTAAAGCCTCTTCGCTGGGATCGAAGCCGATCTGTTTGGCGATCAGTTCGCAGGCCGCCGCTGCGGCGATGGCATGGTTCCAGGCGGTAGTATGCTCGGGGGAGATGGCGCCGGTCTCGCCCAGCGCCTGGCGCGCGCAGATCGCCACCACCAGACTGCGCACCGCCCGGGCCCCCAACAGCACCACCGCGCGGCTCACTTGCGTGATCTCGCGGCTGACACCATAGAATGGCGAGTTAGCGACCCGCAGGACGCGGGCGGCGATGGTGGGGTCCTGACTGAGAATGCGCGCCACATCTTGCGCAGAGGCATTGGTCGCCGCGGTCACCGCCAGGATCCGCTGGGCCACCAGCGGCAACGGTGGGAGGCGCTGGATGTGATCGAGGAAGGTCGCCTCGGTCGCTAGCATAAATCACCTCGCTCCCAGATCGTCAGAACCATTCCCCGGTTGCAGCTAGTCTGATCTCCCTTCTCCACGCAACGCGCTCGCCACTCCAGCATTCGCTGGCCGACACGCAGTCGACCGCAGCGCACCTGGTTGCGTGACGGCCGCTGGGCGCACAGCGCGCTCCATAGCTCCTGCGGCAGGGCTTCATCGGCCGATAGACCCACCAGAGACCCGACGCCCAACAGCTCCTGCGCGCGGCAGTTCGCACCGATCACCAACCCCCCCGTGTCGATCGTGACGATGCCGGCATCCACCGAATCCAGCAGCTCTTGCACGAAGTCCAGACCGATGGTGGCGTCGCTGGCGTGTTGCGCGAGCTGGCTGTTGAGTTCCATGAGCTGCGCATTGAGCTGTTTGAGGCGCGCGTTCTGCTCGGCAATCTCGCGGGCCATGCGGCGGTTCTCGGCCTCCAAGGCGTATTGTTCCAGGGCGCGGCGGATGCTGATCTTCAATTCGTCGTCATTCCAGGGCTTGGTGAGATACTTGTAGACGGCGCCGTCGTTCACCGCCGCCAGGATCGTTTTCACCGCCGAATACCCGCTGAGAATGATGCGGATGGTCCCGGGCCAGCGCCGGCGGACCTCGCGCAGGAAGGTCGTACCCGACATGCCGGGCATGCGCTCGTCGGCAATGACCAGTTGCACCGGGTGCTGTTCGAGCAGGCGCAGGCCCTCCTCGCCACTTTCGGCCGCCAGCAGATCGTACGGTTCGCCGCGCAGCAGTCGGCGCAGCGCGGCCAGCACATTAGGCTCATCGTCCACCAACAGCAGACGCCAGCGCCCGCCTTCCGGCGGCGTGGTCGGCGCGGCGCGGACCTGTTCGTTGGCCGGCAGCTTGCTGCCAGGACGACTGGCGTCGTCAAGCGCGCTGTCTGGAGGCCGCTTCACCATGATTCTCCGGCGGTGCGTCCGGGGGCCCGGCGATCGGCAACTCGACACGAAAGGTCGTGCCCTGCCCCACTTTACTTTCGACCAGAATGCGTCCGCGATGAGCCTCGACAATCCTGTAGGCCAAGTGCAGACCCATGCCGGTGCCCTTGCCGACCTCCTTGGTAGTGAAGAAAGGTTCAAAGATGCGGCGCAGGTTCTCGTGCGGAATGCCGCAACCGGTATCGGCGACCTCGACCCACACCTGGTCGCCAGAGCGCCCCGTCCGCACCGTGATCGTTCCGCGTTCCTCGATAGCTTGGGCGGCGTTGACCAGCAGGTTGAGGAACACCTGGCCCAGCTTACCACCGTAACAGCGCACGGTCGGCAGATCGCCGTACTCGCGCACGACTTCCGCCTTGTACTTCAGCTCGTTCCAGCAGACGTTAATGGTCTTGTCGAGCAGACGATTGATGTCTTCGTCGCTGAGGTCGGGACTGTCGATGTGCGAAAAATCGCGCAGATCCGAAACGATCTGCCGCACGCGCTGCGTGCCCTCAATCGATTCCTTGATCAGGGCGTTGACGTCCGACAACAGATAGCCGACGTCCACTTCTCGACGCAAGGCCTGGACCTTCTCCGCGATGGCCAGCGCTCCCGGTTGGGCTGACAGACAGGCCGCCACCAGCTCATCGTCGGCATTCAGAACGCGCGATAGGTCGGCCACGTAGCGGGCCAGCGAATTCAGATTGCTCGATATGAACCCGATCGGATTGTTGATCTCGTGGGCCACGCCAGCAGCCAACTGGCCGATGCTGGCCATCTTGTCGGACTGAAGCAACTGCGCGTGGGCTTCCTGCAAGCGCGCCAGTGCCTCGGCCAGTTCATTGCGCTGCTGCTGTAGCTCGCGCGTACGTTGCTGCACGCACTGCTCCAACTCCTCCATCTTGCGATGGGCCTGGCGCGCCAGCGTCCACTTGGTCGTCAGGGCCACCGCCAGTTGACTCACCTCCACGTTGTCGAACGGCTTCTTCAGAATCAACAGGCGATCGCTGTGCCCCAAGCGCTCCAGCATGTCTGACCAGGAATAGTCCGAATATGCTGTGCAAATCACCACCTGGAGTTCGGGGTCTACTTGCCACAGGCGCGCGCTGGTCTCGATACCATCCCACCCCGGCGGCATGCGCACATCGACGAAGGCGACCGCGAAAGGCTGGTTCTCCGCTTTGGCCCGACGCACAGCCTCCAGACCGTCGGCGCCCTGAAAAGCCGAGGCCACGTTGAATACCGGTGCCGGAACAGCATGTTTAGGCGCATCGCCGAACAGCTCGGCCGCTTCCCTCTCCAGCGCGGCGCGCTCATCATCCAGGGCGGGTGGACAGTGAGAGTTCCTCCCATTTCCTTGGCGGCCAGCGCACTACTGTGCAGGCCAAAACCGTGACCGTCCTTACGTGTTGTGAACCCGTGGGCGAAGATGCGCGTCAGGTTCTCGGGCGGGATGCCGATCCCGTTGTCGCACACTTCAATGCGGATCCGCTCGGGCG
>Ga0209101_1000168_pt1 | contig 55790 bp, 46 predicted proteins | sample ConPoolayeCmetaG_FD_185481 | JGI IMG/M metagenome (GOLD analysis project Ga0209101, IMG submission 185481) | Hot spring microbial mat communities from California, USA to study Microbial Dark Matter (Phase II) - Cone Pool mat layer C metaG... ... | reverse complement strand
CTGCCCGCGACCGAGCAAAGCCGACGGGTCCGCACGCTGGTGCATCGGCTGCTGCTGATCCCCGTTCACATCCAACGGCATGCGCGCCACCTGACGGCACGCTTCTACGTGCCCATCCACGGCCTGAGGTGGTGGCAGATCTTCTTTCGAGAGATGCCGCCTCGTTGCGACCTGGCTCCACCGCGCGCGGTGATGTCGTAACGAAGCGATAGCCATATGCGGCCCTTGGGGACCTCCGTGGGCGGGGTGTGTCTTCCTCAGGAAATCCGCGCGTTTGAGAGGCCTTAAAACCGCTCCGGCCAGGGGACGTTCCCCTTCCGCGCAGCTTCTATCCCTCCCACCTTATCCGTCCTCTCCGGCCCTTCCCCGATCCCAAATCTCCCTTCGCTAAAGATCAGGGTCACCATTCACGCGTTGCAGTTCTTGTTTGACCTTTTGCGCTGAGAGTTTTTTCATTCCCAATTCTTGAGACGCAAAAGTGGGACAAAACAGGTGTCCGAGAATTACCGATTTCACCGATTCCGGCAGCACGGTGACATTTTATGTTGTCTTGGCTGCGGGGGAGCTGAATAATATTTGCAGCATAGATGTGGTAGTGGAGTGCGCATAGGGTCGGCGGGAGGAGCTCGCAGGTCCTGTGGCACGAAGGAGGGCTTGTGAAGCGGATAAGTGCCAGGGAAGCGGGGATGCGGTGCAACCTAAATTGATAGCCACGGACCTAGACGGTACGCTGGTAGGTAGCCGGACCGACATTCAGTTTGTCTCTGCCTTGGCGACGGAAATCACCGATTTGCGCAAAGGGCAAGGAACCAAGTGGTGTGTCTGCACCGGTCGGTCTTTGCGCAGTTTTCGCGGCACTTTTGCGCCGTTGGAAATGCTGGATTTGGCGCCCGACTACGCAATTGTCAAGCATGCTTACATTTACCGCGTCGATACGGGATGCGGCCGCTACAGACCTCATCGACTGTGGAACTGGGAGATCGCGCTGAGGGTGTGGCGTGACAGGCTGGCGGCGACAATCGTCCTGAAGCGTTGGTACCGTACGATTTGCGCGATGAATCGGGGTGTGCGCACCTCGGCGCGTAGCAACCGGCATGTCGTTTTACAGTTCCTCAGCGAAGAAGAGGCCGTCGCGGTGGCGGATTTGCTAGCCAGGAAGTTGCCGGAACGTTCGAACCATCTGCGCGTGTTCCGTCGTGGGCGCGAGGTGGAGGTAACAACTATTCCGTTTACAAAGGGATTGGCGGTGGCAGAACTCGCGCGGCATTTGGGGGTTGACCGTTCTCAAATTCTCACGATGGGCGACGGCCACAACGACATGAGCATGCTTTCGGAAGAAGTTGCCGGCCTGGTGGGGTGTCCGGCCAACGCCTCGCCGGAAATTATGCGTGAGGTTCATCGCCGCGGAGGCCATGTGGCTTCGAAGGCGTCGCTGGAAGGGGTAATTGAGATACTTCGCGCTTACCGGACCGGCGCCGTATCAAGCGCCTTGCCGGCGGACTGGATTGAGCCCGAAAAAGCGAGAGAGCTGGAAGCGGCATTTCGTAACCATCGTAACCATCACCACAGCCCCGAGCGTCGCCGCGGGGTCAAACGGCGCATTGCGCTGATGGTCGTAGCTGCTTACGTCGTTCTTATGGTTTTTGCGAGTGTCGGGATGGTGCCGGCTTTCTCCGGCCTGGTGATGCGTTCCTTCCGCCCCGTCGAGTTATTGATTCAGAAACTGGTGAGCGTCATCTGGGAGTGAGAGGCATAGACCATGTTCCTTTTTCCGTCTGGCGCGATCCCAAAAGCGCTTTCTATTCGACAAGTCGGAGTACCCGATAGAGTTCGGTAGCGCCCCAGGCTTGCGCGCCGCACCCGCGCAATGTGTGCGGAGCGTCGCCATCCACAATTTCCGGAACATGCGCTAGACAGCCCTGATTGATCAGGCTTGCGCTGCTGTAGAGCAGTGCCCGTGCCTTTGTACGCACGGCTTCCCCGAAAGTAAGGAATAAGGCCTCGACAAATGAGGGGAAAAGCCAGGTCCATGCCGTTCCATTATGATAGGCGGGCTTGCGTCGGGTGTCCTCGTCGCCTTGATAAGTTCCCCAGTACGGACGCAGAGGATCGTTGAGCAGGACGCCTTTGTGCAGGATGGGTAAAGGGTGGGTGACCGGACGGTCGGCTAAACTGCGGATTGCGCCGGGCGCAAGCAGTTCCTCACAGGTTCGCAGCACGTTACACCGTATTTCCATATCTGTGATGGCGCCCAAAGTCAGCGCCAGCAGTTGATTGGGTCTGACTGCGTCATCCGCCACCGCCTGCTTTGCGGACTGACCCGGCTGGGCGTGCAAGCAGTCGGTCACGTATCCAAGATCGGGTTTGATATAAAAGCGCAAAATAGAAGCCAGAACTTTCGACCGCAGCGTGGACCACCGGCTTTCGTGAGTGATTTGCTCCATCAATGTCAGTGCAGCATACCAAAGCGCCTGAATCTCGATTGGATAACCTTCGCGCGGCGTACCCGCAGGATAGTTGGTATCCATCCATGTAAAGTGAGCCGGACTGAAAATCAGACCACTGGCGGGGTCCATAACGATTCCGTTGGGGGTTCCCGAAATATAGTTGGACGCTATCGATTCCAGCACCTCCCGCAAGCTCCGGCCGTGACATTCCGAGTTCAGGATGGCGGTGGAACCCTCTGCGCGCATCAGATCAGCGCAGGCGACAAAAAACCACAGAGGCGTGTCAGACGTGTCGCGGTTGGAAGCGTCGTTGCCTTTGATCATGTTTGGCAATGTTCCCTGCGACTCAAAGGACGCAAATTGCAAAAGAATGCGGCGCGCTTCTGCAAGCAGACCCGCTGCAATGATCCCCCGCAGACAAATCAGCGTGTCCCGGCCCCAATCCAGGAACCAGGGATAACCGGCTATGACTGTCAGGCAATGATCGCGGCGGACAATAAAAGCTTTGATGGCCTCCTCAAGGGCGCTGCGCAGCGGCAGACGCGCAACAGCGCCTGCCGGCCGAGAGCCGGGCACCGCAGCATCCGAGCCTTGGCTTTCAGCAAGACCATTGATTATGGCGGGGGTCGGCTGATTGGAGGTCGAAACCGCCGCATTGAGTACGATTGACTCGCCGCATCGCAGCGGAAGGGTGAAATAGCCCGGGCTGAAAAGGTCGGTGCTGCCGTTCAATCCGCGGGCGGCTTCGAAGGGGTGGGGAACCATGTAATGCCATTGCGGCTCCCATGTGAACGTTCCCGAGCTCGCCGTCATTGTCAGATGTCGCTCTGGAGCAGGTCTGAAGACGAAACCCGTTGCCATGGGGTGAATCGCAGCCGGCCACGCGTGTTCCGGTCCCAGGTAGGCTTTGGTTACGGAGTGAGCCACGCGGTCTTCAAGGTCGGGGCGGACGATTATACGTACCTCACTCGTGTCGCCGAGACGATCGGGATCATCCCCAGCCGTTTGGCGGCTGAAAGTGAGCGCGATGGCGTTTGAGTCGGGCATTAGAGTCAAGCTGATATCCAGGGTAGTGAACTTGCCCATCCCTGTCGGTACATCGAAACGCCATTCAATGGTGCGGGGCGGGCACAAGCGGAAGCGCCGCAGACAGCTTCCGCTGAGCTCGCGCGAGTAGCCGCGATGGACTAACCATGCGCGGCAACGCGGCAGCATGATGTGTCGGTCCACGGGATATTCCGGGTGGAGATTGGCGGCCAGCAAAGCATCGTACTGGCTGCGCAGCTCGCCCCAATTGCCGCGGACCTGCACCATGGCGCCGATCGCATTGGCGCAAATGGCGTAACTATCACGCGCCTGCACTTGCGACTCTGTGAGGCCCAGGTCTACGGCGGCACTGCGGCTGGACAGATACAACACGACCGACTTGCCCCGCTGAGGTCCTGCAGCGGTGTACACAGTGATTTGCAATCTGCGGCGCACAGCCTCGCTGGTTTCCTCCAAAGGTTTGATCAAAGCGAAGTGCGTTCCGTCTGATTGCGGAAGACTCCACTCGTGCGCCTGCCGCCTGACTCCGTCACACAGCTCGACCAGAAAAGGAGCCGGCCCCAAAACCAGAAGACAATGTCGGGGCGGCACCATGACCACGCGTTTGAGATCACGCGGCCAGACCCAGGTCGTCACCGGCGGGTCTTCCAGTTCAGATGCCGCCGCACAGAAACGGCGCGGATCGTGAAGCAGCTCACGGACAAGTTCGGCGGCAGACGCATGCGACGTTGGCGAAAAGGGATGGAAAGAAGTGGTGATTTCCAATGCTTTGGCCAGGGCGGCCCGCTGGACACAATAATCGAGATGCAGTTTCTTTTGGGTGACGACGTTTTCCACCTCAGCCGGATCATCGGGATTATCGGTAAGGCAGACGATTTCAAGCGGACCCAGCAGATAACTTGCCGTCGTCTCGTGATGCTCGACAACTATGCTGCGCCCGGAGATCAAATCCACTGGTGTCCCGGAAGGACGGTATTCGCTCAGGGGCCATACCACCACGCTGGGGCGTGCTTCGTTGAAATTGGCCAGGACCAGCAAGCGCGGCGCTCCTCCGGACGGCGTTCTGAGCAAGGCCATGATGTTGTAGTTGCCGGTATGTATCAGCCGCGAATCAACGCCGTCTCGAAACGCAGGGTGCGTCTGCAGAATGGCATTCAGGCGGCCGACGAGGTGCACTTGATTCTCAGGCGCTCCCCAGTTAAGGGAGGCGACATCATGCACGTTGAGCTTGGCTGTTGCGAACCATTCGACTCCGGCGGTAATTCCGAAAGCGCCGCTCTGCGAGCACAAAGCTGCCAGCGCCGTGCGGAAACGGGCATAGGCCGGAGACACCACAGCCAAGCGGTTGTTGTCGTGGGTTTCCGCGAAATGGACCAGGGGGCCTTTGACAGCCGAAAGCCGAATACACGCGGGCAGATACGCATCCATCTGCTGCTGGCCGTGGGTCTGAAATATTTCGGAGTATGCCCAGTCAAGATCAGCATCAGTGAGAAGGGCTTCTGTGGTTTCGATCGTGCCGCCCAGCCCCTCGAGAAGAAAAATCGTGTCGGGGAACTCTTGGCGTACTTTTGCGCAGATATACTGCCAGACGGGCACAGGAATCATGTAACCCGCGTCACAGCGAAAACCATCTACCCCCTGCCGGCACCAGTACAGGAAAACCTCTGCCATGTAGGTCCACAACTCGCGGTGGCGGTAGTCGAGCTTGGCTAGGTCCTCCCAGGTAACTCCCCAGGCGCCTGGCGATTGAAACGAGCGATCTTCGGCTCGTGCGAACCACTCCGGATGATGGATCTGGAGCCAGGAGGCCCAGCCGGTATGGTTGATGGGAATGTCAATGAAGAGGCGGCCCTGGCGCTGGTGAACAGCGTCAACCAGTTCGTGAAACTGATCGAGAGGCGTGGTGCGCCGGTCGAATTCCGCCAGAGCTGGATCGACATCCATAAAATCGAGGGCGGCGTAGGGACTTCCAAAGCGCCCCATACGGGCATAAGTTGTCGGCACAGGATGGATCGGCAGGAGTTGCAGGATGCGAAAGCCCAATTTGCCGATAATGTGATCAAGTTCGCTTTGGAGTTGACGGAAGGTCCCTGAAGGGGGGATTACCGCATAGCCGGCGGCTTCGATGGTTTTGAGGAGTTGCCCATCCGGCAGCGGTGCTCGCGCATATCGGTGTGCACTGAATTGGCGGACAAACGCGGTGTAGACGCTGGACGCAGCGGCATATTCGGCAGGTTCAACTTTGATGCGGATATTGCCGCCTTCGGGCCATATCGGTTCCCCCCGCTGGGGAAGGAAAAAGGCCTTGGCCTCAAAATAACCGACTTCAGTCAGGGGGATCGTGATGGAATACTCGCGTTCTCCCTGCCGCTCCATCTGGAGGTCGTGCCAGTCACGCGCCAAAATTGGTTGTTGCCGTTCCACAGCCGCTATGATCTCCTGGCGGCGAATCCGTCCTCGCCCTATATTAGTGCGGACCCAGGCTGACCCTGCGGCCGGTTCGGGCAAAGTCAGGGTGCAATGAAATACATCACCTTTGTAACGCAGTAGTTGAGTCCCTGGCGCGGGTGATAAAATCGGCAACGGCATGCGGTTCTTTTAGCCGAAAGAAGGGGGTGTCTTCAACCTAGATTTTGTGTTCGAAAAAAGGCCGGGAACGAATCTTCCCTCTCGCTTCGCTCGGGGAGGAACGGGCAGACTGGAGCTCGGTGAGAAGGCAAATACACCTGGGAGAGATGGGGCTGGGGAGCAAGGTGATTAGAATGGTGGCGAGAATGCGGGGGGCGAGGATAAGTGCGAGTGGTGTTGCAGAGGTGTAGTAACGTTCTCCCCGCCGCAGCCGGGGGAACGTTGTGGGTAGAGGGGAAATGTACCTGCGGTGCTGAGTTTTTTCCTGGGGAAGCTCTGTTCCCTCTCGCCTGGGGAGAACGTTGCTACACCTGGGTGGAATTGGGCGTGCGGACAACGTTGTCGCACCTGCGGAAAATTGTCGCCACGGTTATCTGCACCACAACTGCCACGGCCAGCGCGGCAGCGCAGGCAAGGTACATGATTTCTTCGGTTCCAACAAAGCAAATCAAGGCCCCGGAAATAAACAAACCGGAGAGCGACCCGAGACCCACCATAAATTCGTTCATTCCTATGTTGAAAGCTTTTCTTGAAGAGTTGCTGGCGTAGCACACGGCTGAGAAGTAGGCGAATCCCGTGTAAAGACCAAGCAGACTGATTCCAATCAGGGCGACCGGATAGCTGCGGGTGGCCCACAGCAGCATGAACACGAGAGCCGCGGGGACTTGGATAAGCCAAAGGGGCTGACGACGATAAAGCCATGCGCGTCGCCAAATCATTCCGCCGCCACCGACCGCCTGGAGCAGCATAAACAGCAGGAGCGGGAGACTCGCCAACATGGGACCAACGCCGTTTTTGGCGCAAAAAGCTGGAAAAAAAGTCTGCACGGGCCTTTGCACGAACATCGCAGTGAATACCAGGGACCAACCGATCACGACATAGGCGGGGCTCTGCGGCGCGAGCTCGGCTGCGGGAGGCGCCGGCGTCGTCGGGGGCGAAACACGAGGAGAAGGTGAAGATGCGCGGCTCTGCAGCACCGCGTGGATGCTCAATCCCACCGCCAGGTCGACAAGCACGAGCACTCCTGGTCCCAGGCGATAGAAAAAACCCGAGGAAAGAAAACCAAGAGCTGCTCCTGCACTCCATGCGAAAGTGTAAAATCCAGCTGCTTTTGCCGGGTTCTCGGACGACGTCTCGCCGCGCATGAAAGTTTGAAAAGCGTTAAAGAAAACCGAGAGAGCAACGCCCAGCATGGTAAGGGTCGCCACCACCAGCCTGAAATCCGTGAAAAGCAAGGCCAAGGCGCCGCTTCCTATGGCGGCCGTATTGGAAAGCTGGAGCAAAATACGGGCGTTCCGGGGCGTCAGCACCGCCCCGATAACCGGGCTCGTCAGCATGTAGGCTATCTGCAGGGCGGCACCCAGCCAGGCACATTGGGTTGAGTCCAGTCCGCGCTCTCCAGCACCGTAGAGAACGGCGAATTGCACTAAGAACACCACCCAATCCATCAGTGCGGGACAAAGGTAAATGCGCATCGAAGGCTAGCCGACGATTATGTCATCTAGCATGCGCTTGGGGACGTGGTGAACGCCTTTAAAGTCGCGCCAATACTTGATACTGCTGGAAGCATCCACCTTTTCGATCGTCACGGTTTCTTTCGGTTTGCCGAGTGCGAGCACCAGAAGAATCTCGAGGTGGCTGGGAATATTCAGGGCCTTCCGCAGACCTTCCGTGTCGATAGACCCGATCATGCAGCCGCCGAGGCCTTTTTCAGTGGCGCCCAGCATTATGCTCTGGGCAGCTATGCCGTGATCGCAGCCAAAAGACTCGCTTATTGTTTTATCGCCGAGAATAACAATGTAGGCCGAAGGTCTTTCGCCCTCGGCGGGTCCAGGCCAGTCGGTGAGATAACCAGCCCACGCCAAATGCGGAAAAATCAGGGCATTCTTTTCCGGCTCGCACGACAGAATGTACTTCAGAGGTTGGCGGTTGCCGCCGGAGGCTGAAAGACGGGCCAGATCAATCAATTCTTCCAAAGTTGCCCGAGAAACTGCGTAATCCTGATAGAAGCGGCGATAACTGCGATTTTTTAAGATCAAATCTCTGAGCATCGTTGTCTCCCTGGACTGGACGGCCATGTCCCGATGATTATGCCAGATTTTTGCGTTCTGAGTAGATAGATTGAATGACAAAAAAAGCGTGGACTCAAGATCATTATCCAGAGTTCACAGTTTTTTGCGGCCATGCGCCGCATTGCATTTCAGATATTGTGTTCGATTGCGCTGAAAAACTCCACCGCCCGTGGTGGTGGAACGGGACGCTCCAGCGCGGGAAACAGGCGGTTTTGAGCGGATTCTGGGGTGTCGCGTTCCGTCGTGACCGCTTCCTGAAAAGGTTTTTCAACGCAAGCTGTGTTTGAAAATTGACCCGGATTTTGCGTTCGAGAAATGGACGGGGAACAACATCCCGCCCGCTGCGCCGGGGAGAACGTTACTTCACCGTGGGGTTAGACTCCGGGGAACACGTTTTTACAACTTGACGTGTTAATCTGGAAGCAATTCCGGAACTTACTGCGCCAGAAGTACGGAGAAACAGCGGCGCGTCGGGCGGCGGGCCTGCCTGCCGCACTCGGCCAACGGAAAAATTCGGCCTTACTTCAGCCAGAGGAGCAGACCTGCCAGTGACAGGAAGAAGAAACCGAGCAACACTTTGGCGACTGCCACGTTACGGGCGCTCCACGCCATAAGCTTGGCAAGTTTCAGTCCCTGGTAGGTGCAAATGAAAACGATGATAAGCGGCAGGACAAACATCACATTGTATAGTGTCAGGTAGGCGATGGCGCGCAGGGACGTAGTGCCGCTGCGTACGACGAGAGTGAGGGTTGGCACATACACTTGCCCGGTGCAGACGCTCTCGAGCGCTGTGACTGCCATTCCGATTGCGAAGGCCGACGTCAGTTGGGCCCGCCCGCCGAGGCGGGTTCTGAGGAGCCGGTGAATGAATTGCTTGAGGTTATCGGGAAGCTGCAGGGTTATGGCCGATGAACTGTGAGTTTGGGCGTAGCGCCAGGCGTCGCGAAAGCTGACGGTGGCCAATACCAGGAGGACGCCCACCAGCCCGATGTCCACAGCCTTTTGGAGAACCCGAAAATACGCAAGGGCGTGGAGAGCGCGCAGCAATCCGAACCCTATGGCCGAATAGGTCAGGAACGAGCCCGCGCAGAAAAACGCGCCGATCAGCAATAGATGCCGACGGCGGGCTCTGACGAGCGTCAATACGCTGATAAGAAAAACCAAGGTTGACAACGCGCAAGGGTTGATGCCGTCCAGCAATCCGCCGAGCACTACCCCGCCAAGCGTGAAACGAGCCAGCCGTTTGGACAGCAGGTCCGGTGGTGCGCTCGGGGGCCAGCTTACCGGCGGTGGTGGTGGGGACGGGTGTCGAAGCCGCTCCTGGATGCGGGCTTCCACGACCGGCAGGAGCCGTTTGGCAATTTCGTCTGGCCCGGCGAGCACCACGAGGCCGTCCAAAATCACATACACGTGAGCATTCGCTGTGATGTTGAGTGTTTCCATATAGTGGGCAAGTTTAAGGTAGTTGCTATGGATGCCGAGATCGTAAGGAATGAAATCGTAAAATCCGGCGTATGCTGCCGCGAGTGCCGGAAGAACTTCGGTTTCGACCCGCAGGCAGTCAAGGCAGCCTTTTTCGAAGAAGTATTCGAGTTTAACCGGAGTAATTTCAGCAGGCTTGGGAACGGTGTGATTCTGCGGCGTCGGCAAGGTAGGGTCTGTCCGGCCTAGAATGGTACAGCCGAGTAGAACCACCAGACTACCCCCCACTGCCCACTGAATCTCAGCAGACGGGAAGACCTCGCGCGTGCGCTGGCGGATAGCGGCGAACATAATCCAAGCATACGTACGCATCAGCCTGTGCGCAAGGCGGCAGAGGCAGACCTGGATTTGCACATTCACGTCGACCTCACGATCTTAGGTCTCCGCAAGCATAGTGGCGTTCTCCCCGAGCGTAGCGAGGGGGACGTTGTCCGTCGCCCATTTTTCGAACATAGAAGCCGGGATCATATGCATCTGCCGGCTGGTCGTATTTCACCGCGATGACTAAGCAGGGAATTCTTGAGCTCAGTTAGCGAGAAAGAAGGTACTCTCGGAAGCGACGAGCATCGTCAAGCGCGTGGCCCGAAATGTCATTGTTGAAAAAAGCGTAGATTTGCTCAGCACCGCAAAACTGCAGCCATTGGGCGCATTGTTTGAGCAGCGCATCCGGGTAAGTTCCGCCATAACGCCTGCCGTAACCGTGGAATCGCAGATATGCAACCCTCGACGCAAAGGGAAACTCTGCCGGCAGGGACCGCGCCGCGTTATGGGCTTGGTAGCAAAACGGAAGCATGGGTATACGCCCTGAATCGAAAGGTTCACGGCTCGCTGCGGTTTTTTCCCCCGCGAGCTGTGCCGAATCAGCACGGGTTTGATCTCGGCGGACCGGAAGGTCATGGAGACAAAATGCCGCGCCGCGGGCGTGGAGCAGCGCGAATGTATCCGGAACATACCATGAAGGATGGCGGAACTCCAGCACTGCCAGCGGAGAGGATGGCAAAAGGTCCAGAAACGCTCCCAGCAAAGCAAGGTCGTGCTCCAGATCAGGAGGCAACTGCCATAAAACCGCCCCAAGTTTTTCCCGCAATCCCGCTGCGCGCTTGTAAAACAAAGCCACGGCTTCAGCACAATCGCGAAGTGCGCGACGGTGCGTCGCAAACTTGCTGCCTTTCAGGACAAACGTGAAATTCTCGGGAGTCCGGTCATGCCATGCCTGTACCACGTTTTCCCGCGGAAGATGGTAGAAAGAGCTGTTGATTTCGACGCCATTGAAATGCCGCGCGTAGAACTCCAACCATTCGTTTTGACGAAGCCCCTGGGGATAGAATTTCGTCTTCCAGTCACTGTAAGCGAATCCTGACGTCTCGATTATGACCTTGTTAGGCGCGTTATTTCGCCGTCGTTTTGTCGTGCGCATTTTATCCCAGATGTTGCGATTGGCCAAAACAGGCAAGATGCAAAGCGCGGGAGGTGCAGGTGTATGCGGGTACTCCGAACCTCCCGCAACAAAGCAGATTGCCAGTTTTCGACAATCCCGTAGGGTTTGAGGCTTGGCTGCTTTTCTCTTCAGAAGTGGCTTTCACATTTCGATGCAAAAGATGGGCAACTGCATTGCATTTCAACTTGTTTGCGCGCAGCACGATACAAATACCTGCCAAATCTCAAACGCAAAATCTGGGTTTATCTCTGGCCAGAAGCATCAGTGCTACAATGATAAACTCAAATCTGGCATTTGAGAAGTCGTTATTAAACCCGGATTTTGCGTTTGAGAATCGGCCTGGTTGTATAACATGCTGGAAAACATTGTGATAAGACTATGAAGCGGCTTGCATGTGAGACACAGAAAAGTGAAAAAAGTGAAAAGAGAGAATAGGAGAGGCTATTTCTCGAGCCGCGCGGGATTGGCCGGAGCGCGACATATGTTTTGTTGCGAGGTGCTGGCATTGCGGGTGGGTATACAGTGGCGCGCCTCGCGCCGAGCATCTGCCGACGGGCAGGGTGACAGTTTCCGCGATCTGCGGCAACACGTATAACAAGCTGGGCGCGCATTTGCAGTTTTCTTCCTTCTGAACATGTGCTAGCTTGGTCCTACAAGGGATTCTGCGTTCGAGATTGGGCGGAGGAAAACTTTTCCACTCGCTGCGCCCGGGGCGGGGAGAGTGGTACTGCGCTGTCAATATGGAGATACAGCGACGGCTTGCGCGCTGCGCATCTGCCGCCTGGGCCGATCGCAAAATCTGGGTAATCACCTATTAACGGAAACAGACATAATAACCGGAAAGGGGCCAGACAATGCGTGGGATGACAATTGACGAAATCCTGACTTACCTGCCGCATCGCTATCCGATGCTCATGGTAGACCGTGTGCTGGAGTGCGACGACGAGAAACGCATTGTGGGCATCAAGAACGTCACTGCGAATGAACCCTATTTTCAGGGACATTTTCCGGGTAATCCAGTTATGCCCGGTGTGCTGCAACTAGAAGCCATGGCGCAAGTCGGCGGCATCCTTGTGATCCGCATCCTAAAAGCCCGTGGCGAGCCCCTAGGCACGCCCTTTTTCATGTCCATCGAGAAGGCTAAATTTCGCAAGGTGGTAAGGCCAGGTGATCAAATGCGCATCGAGGTGGAAATTACAGCGGCGCGGCCACGCACGGCCAAGTTTCAAGGTCGGGTACTGGTGGACGGAAGCGTGGTGTCGGAGGCCGAATTGCTTTGTATGATTGCTCCGGCGGAGGTTAAACGGTGACGAAGATTCATCCCACGGCGATAATAGCTCCGGGCGCAGTGATCGGCGATGACGTTGAAATCGGGCCGTACTGCGTGATCGGGCCGATGGTGAACTTGGGTTCCGGCTGTCGGCTTATGTCCCACGTTGTCCTGGACGGACTCACGACGATCGGGGCTGGGTGCGTCATTTTCCCATTCGCGAGCATTGGCACGCAAACGCAGGACTTGAAGTACAAAGGCGAGATCACACGAGTCGAGATCGGAGAGCGCACAACGCTGCGCGAGTATGTGACGGTGAACAGCGGCACCACCAGCGCGGAAGTCACGCGCGTGGGCTCGGATTGCCACATTATGGCATATTGTCACGTCGCCCACGGCACGCAGGTTGGTAACCGTGTAATCATGGCCAACGGAGCCTCGCTTTCTGGCCATATAGTTGTGGAAGACGAGGCTGTTCTCGGGGGGCTGACCGGAGTCCACCAGTTTGTGCGGATCGGCAGGCTCTGTATGGTGGGCGGCATGTCGCGGATAGTGAAGGATTGTCCCCCTTTTATGCTGGTGGAGGGAAACCCGGCGGAAGTTCGGGGAATCAATTCTGTCGGCATGAAACGCAGAAATATTCCCCCCGAGGTGCAGGAAACGATCAAAGAGGCGCACCGCATCCTCTACCGACAGGGATTGTCAACACGCCAGGCGCTTGAGAAGATCAAGGCCGAACTCAAAATGTGTCCCGAGCTGGAAGTGCTTTTGCGATTTATCGAAGCCTCGGAGCGCGGGATTACGAAGTAACGGAGAAAAGCAACCGGGCGCAAAACCCGCCGTGGCCTACGACGGGTCCGAAAGCCCCGCGGGCTGGAAAACTGTCAATGGCTTATGAGCGTTGCAATTTGGTGCGGTTTGCGGCGGCGGCCGTTCTCGTGACGTGGAGCGCTGCGGCTGGCACAAACGATCTGTCGTGGATCTCACGGTTGCCCAAAGTTGAAGTCGGGACGGGGCCTTCGGGCGCGACGTCCCCCGGTGCGGCCGGCGAGGGGTGGATCAATTTCAGTTTCGATCAGGTGGACGTTGCCGCCTTCGTCAAGCTCGTGGGTGAGCTTACCGGTAAGCGGCTGGTGGTGAGCGAAGGCGTCAAAGGCAAAATCACGGTGATCTCCCCGCAGATCAAGGTGACAGACGTTTATCCGCTGTTTGTCTCGATCCTGGAATCGGCGGGTTGCTCGATTGTCCAGGACGGGGATGTCTATCGAGTGGTGCCTTTACCGGAGCGGGCCACTTTGTTTGCCCCGGTGGTCGGGCCTGAAGAACCCACGCCGGCAACCGGCATTATCACCAAGGTGTTCCGCCTGGAAAATGTGAGCGTGGCGGAGTTGCGCAAGTTGCTGGAGACCAAAGTCAGCGGCGGAAAATTGGGCGCGGTAGGCGCGATAGAGGAGACGAACCATCTGGTAGTGACCGACACGGCGGAGAACATCCGCCGCATCGAAAAACTGGTGGCCGAGATCGACCGGCCAGGCTTGGCGCGCATGACCGAGGTCGTGCCGCTGCAATATATTGGTGCGGAGGAACTCGCGGAGGCGATCAGCGCCGCGATTGCTGAAACCGAAACCCGGGGACAGCAACTGCGCCGTCGCCTGCCGCAACCGCCGGAAGGCGGCACGGCTGTCGTCCGGCAGCCGACCGTTGTGCCTTCACCGCACGCCAACAGCTTGATTTTGGTCGGGACGGTCACTCAGATTCAACAGCTTAAGCGCCTGATTCAGATGATGGATGTGGATGCGCCCGCCGGTCGAGGACGCTTGAATGCTATTTTCCTGAAATATATGTCGGCGGAAGAGGCGGCCAAGAGCCTGAATGCCCTGATTTCCGGTGAAGTTCCCGAAAGACCCGGCCAGACGCAGCCGAAGCGAACGCTCGGGATTCAGGCCGATGTAGGTAATAACGCATTGCTGATCAACGCCACGCCCAGCGAGTTCGAGATGATCAAGAAGCTGGTGGACCAGCTCGATCGTCCGCAGGAGCAGGTGCATATTGAGGTGCTGATCGCCGAGGTAAGCTCGGGCGAAAGCCTGGATCTGGGGGTCCAGATGGCGGCGCTGGATATGCCGGAATCGGTTGGGGATCTCGCGGTGCAAGGCGGTTTGCGGGTGAAAGACACATCGGCCAGTATCATGAAAGCCGTCCAGGAAGGGTTGATACCCCAGGGCCTTTCGGTTGGCGTGGCCCGCGGCGCTCGCGTGGACGCCGCCGGAAACCTGGTGTCGGGTTATCCCGCGCTGCTCAATCTGGATGCCATTCGCAAGGACAGCCGCTTCAAAATCCGCTCCAACCCTTCTCTGATGGCGCAGAACAACCAGGAGGCGAGCGTGAATATCGTCAATCAGATTCCCATTCTGAAATCCACCATTCAGGGCGGTTCCGGAGCGGCGCGTGACGTCATTCAGAACATCGAACGTCTGGATGTCGGCATAAAGCTCAAATTGACTCCCTCGATTATTCCTGGCGGCAAGGTACGAATGGTGCTGAACCCCGTGATCGAGGCTGTGACCGACCAGGGGCCGCAGGGACAGTACACGCCCACCATAGCCCGTCGGGAAGTGACCACCACGGTGACGGTGGGCGATGGGGAAATGATCGTGATCGCGGGATTGACCCGCGAAGATCAGACGAAGGTCGTGAAAAAAATTCCCGTGCTGGGCTCTATTCCAGTTGTCGGATGGATCTTTAAACACACGGCCACGGCCATCGAACGAACCAATCTGCTTATTTTCGTTACTCCACGCATTGTAGCGGATGCGGCGGCCACGGCGCGAATGGCCGAGACGCTGCAGCAAAAGACGGGTTTAAAAGCTGATGAGCAACCCTGAGCGCTTCAAGGCGCCGCCTGCCGACGAGGACCCGTCGCGATTGCGGGCGCTGGCGGATCGTTATGGACTGGCATTTCTGCCGTCTGTCCCGCCCGAGATTTTGGATCCAGCCGCGGTGGAGAACCTCCCCGTGGAGTGGGCGCGCAGCCATTGTATTTTGCCGGTAAAAATAGCGGGCGAGTACTGTGTCCTGACCGCGGACCCCGAGCGGATAGCGGATCAAGAGTATCTCGCCATGCTTCTGGGCAGGGATCTGCGTCCTGTACTGGCTCCGCGCTCGGAAATACTTCAAAGCATCGAGCGTTGTTTTTTCAGTCGTGACCATTCTCCCGCTGATTTCTTGCGTGAACTGCCTGCCGACGCCACCTCGCGCGTTGACGAGCGACCGCACAGCGAGGATTTGTTGCGGGCAGCTGAAGAGGCGCCGGTGACGCAACTAGTCAACTTGATTCTCCTGGAGGCCGTGAAGCGGCGAGCTTCGGATATCCACTTTGAGCCGTTTGAATCCCGCCTGCGGGTCCGTTATCGTATAGATGGGCTGCTTTACGAACAGACCTCACCCCCAAAAAATCTGGAAGCAGCGCTGGTTTCGCGGCTGAAGGTCATGGCGCGAATGGATATTGCCGAAAAGCGCTTGCCCCAGGACGGCATGGCGCGGGTGCGCGTGGGTGAGCGGGAAATAGATATTCGTGTGTCCACGGTGCCGGTGGCCGAGGGGGAACGCGTGGTGCTGCGCTTGCTGGACAGGGACTCAGCGCTACTGCCGCTGAGCGCGCTGGGAATGTCCGAAGAAGTCTTGCGCAAGTTCAGCACGTTGCTGGGATATTCCACCGGCATGATCGTCGTCGCCGGCCCGACCGGTTCAGGCAAGACGACCACGTTGTATGCGGCGCTTGGCCAGCTCGACACGGCGCGGCGCAATATTCTCACGATCGAAGATCCCATTGAATACCAGCTTCCCAATATCGGCCAGATTCAAGTCAAACCCAAGATAGGTCTCACCTTTGCCAACGGGCTGCGGCACATTCTCCGTCAGGACCCGGATGTGATATTGGTCGGGGAAACGCGCGACCTCGAAACCGCCGAGATCGCCATGCGGGCAGCGTTGACCGGTCATCTGGTATTTACCACGCTGCACACCAACGATGCTCCCAGCGCCGTGCTGCGTCTGGCGGACATGGGAGTGGAGCCCTACTTGATTGCCGCATGTCTGCGCGGAGTGCTGGCCCAGCGGCTGGTGAGGCGGCTGTGCCTGCAATGCCGGCGGCCGACGAAATTGCGCGCCGAGGAACTCGATCCTTACGGCCCTATGGCTTTGGAATTGGCTGATAAACCAGTTTGGGCGCCCGGAGGCTGCCCAGCGTGTCTCGAGGGCTATCACGGCCGGACTGGCTTGTTCGAGCTGATGGTGATGGATGCCGAACTCCAAGCGATTGTGCGCAGCGGGGGCGCGGGCGTAGACCGTTTGCGCGCGGCGGCAGAGCTCCGGGGCATGACTACCCTGTTCCGGGATGCTTTGAACAAGGTGGTCGAAGGGGTGACGAGCCTGGCGGAAGTGGTCGGCATCGCGGAAATCGTGAGGCCGCGATGAAAACGTTCGAATACCGAGGACTGGACCGGAGTGGTCGCCCCAGGAAAGGCTTGGTCGAGGCTATCAGCGTCAAAGATGCGCGCGAGCGGCTGGCGGCAGAGGGGGTGTTGGTCGAAAAGATCGCGCCTGCGGGGCGCCGGGCGCGGTTTCCGGCGGAATTGCGTGCCACTTTGTATCGGGAGCTAAGCGCTCTTCTGGCCGCTGGCATTCCAATCGTGCGTGCGCTGGATAATCTGATTCAGTCCCCTGACATGGCCCCCGTGCGAACTCTGTTGGCGGGCGTCCGCGACCGAGTAAAGGAAGGCGCCTCGCTGGCGGATGCCCTGGCAGAGGCGAGCGGCTCGGTGAGCGCTTTCGAAAGGGCACTGATTGCGGCAGCGGAGCGCGCCGGAGACGTGGATGCAACGCTGGAACGCCTGGCAGGTTTTCTCGAGGAAGAAGAACGCATACGAGCTCGTGTTCAAACTGCGCTTATCTATCCTTTGATTGTGGCTACGGTTGGTGTTTGTGTGGCGATTTTAATGCTTGGGCTTCTCGTTCCGCGCGCCCGGGAACTGCTGGCGGCGGGAAACCTTCCGCTGCCGGCTATCACGCGATTCATGGTCGGGGTAAGCGCGCTGGTGGGGCGTTGGGGCGCAGCCGCGGCTGCCGTGATCGCGGTGTTTGTCTGCTGTGTTGTCAACAGACTGCGGCGTGATCCGAAGCTGCGCGAGCGGCTCGACCGCCGGCTTTTTGCGCTGCCTTTAGTGGGACCCGGATACACCTTGTTGGTGAACGTGCGATTTGCCAGAACCTTGGCGTTGTTGCTCGAAGGTGGAGTGGGCATGATCGAAGGGATTCAGCTCGCCGGGCGGGCGACGGGTAGTGCCTGGGTAGCTCGTTTAGCGGAAACGGAAGCCGAGACCGTGCGCCACGGCGGAACCTTGTCGGAAGCCGTGCGGAAAATTCCGCCTCTCAAGTCCACGCTGCCTGGGTGGATTTACATCGGCGAAGCCAGCGGAGGACTCGCGCGGCTTCTGGAAAACGCGGGCCGTCGCTACCAGGAACGCTGGGAACGTTTCGTGACGCGCTCGCTGGGGTTGCTGGAACCGTTCCTGATCATTGTCATCGGAGGGTTTGTGCTCCTCGTTACTCTGTCAGTGTTGCTCCCAGTAATTTCGCTTACGCGCGCCGTCGTAGGTTGACGAACCTCAGTAACGATTGCGTGCGAAGATATTAAACTCTCTCATCCAGCAGCCAGTGTTGCACTGACTACTGGATGAGAGAACTTGTTTGTGCGCAGCACGATACAAATACCTGCCAATTCTCAAACGCAAAATCTGGGTTGAACGAACAAACATAGAAAAGTGAATACGGAGAATGGGGCAAAGAGGCCATTTCTCAAACCGCAAGGGATTGTCCGGAGCGCGGCATCTGCTTTGTTGCGAGGCGCTTGCAGTATGGGAATACAGCGGCGCGTCTCACGCCTCGCATCCGCCGCACTCGTGCCAATCGCAAAATCCGGGCTGATTGCCCCTAAACGGCAGATGGTGCGAGGTGTTGGGCGCGCTGCTGTGTCTCGCTATATTGCAAGCAGTTAGCGATAAAGTTGATGCCATACCAGGACAGATTCATGAATTGCTTAAAAATGCGTCAGAATGGCTCAATCGGAAGGAGTTATGACAGTAACAACATGACGCAACTTTATCAATTGATATATATCTGGAATTACTATAAATGTTTAATTGCTAGCATTTTATATAATAACAAGTTTGGTTATCATAAGAGATGGCACGAAGGCTGCTAAAATTGCGGCGGCGCTTGATAAGGCTCCAGAAAGGAGGGCGAGGCTATGATGGATTTAGTGACACGTTCTAAGGATAGGTGGTCAATTTTTGACGACATTGACGCCTTACAAGCTGATATTAACCGAGTTTTTTCGGATTTTGGTTTTGACACTTTTTGGCGCGAAGGGCGTTATCCGCTCGTCAACGTCTGGTCTTCGCCGGATGGTGTGATTGTGGATGCCGAATTGCCTGGGGCTGATCCCAAGGACGTGGAAGTGTCTGTACACGGGGATGAACTGACGGTGTGTGGCGAGATTAAGGCGCACGAGCCGCGTACTGGGGAGACCTGCCACCGGCGCGAACGGTGGTCGGGAGAATTCTCCAGAACGCTGAAGCTGCCGTTCTTGGCTGATGCCGAGGCCGTAAAGGCGAACCACAGTAACGGAGTATTACGCATTACTGTGCCCCGATCCGCCCAGGACAAACCTAAGAAGATCGAAGTCCAGGCGGCCTGATCAGCGCAGGAAGGAGGTGAGGTCACATGGCGGAGACGCAAGTCCTTAAACAGCAACAGCAGGCGCCCGCGGTGGAATCGGATGTGACGGCTCAGAGGAGGCAGACGCCGGAAACGGAGCGGGTTTATCTTCCCGACGTGGATATTTGGGAAGATGCTGATGGGATTCGCCTTGTTGCGGACATGCCCGGCGTAAATCCGAAGGCTGTCCAAGTGACCTTGGAGAACGACGTTCTGACGATCGAGGGGGCGGCAACTGTTGAAGTGCCGCAGGGCTATGAACTGGTCGGTCAGGAGTATGGCGTTGGCAGGTACCGTCGAGATTTTGTTCTCGCGGACAGTTTGAACACGGACGGTATTCAAGCCAGAATGAGCCAGGGCATTCTCGAGGTGACGATTCCGAAGCGGGAGGAAGTGAAGCCGAGGACAATCAAGATTGAAAGCTGAGAACATTTTTTGACGGGCTGGAGGGTTGCAAGGGCAGGCCTACGTTAAGGAGATCTAGGAAAGGAGGTTGTAACTATGACAATTCGTGATCTGGTTCCAAGAATAGGGCGTTCGCGGGAGCGGACGGCCGTCAGGCGGGCCGAGATGGATCCGTTCAGGGAGTTCCAGCGGCAGATCAATCGTCTGTTTGACGACTTCTTCAGTGATTTTGCGCTGGCTCCGCGCTGGTGGGGTGGGGAACGGGAGTTGGCGCCGGTCGGTTTCACGCCGCGCGTTGATGTGTGCGAGACCGACAAAGAAGTGCGCGTATCCGCGGAACTTCCCGGGATGGATGAGAAAGACATCACCGTGGAATTGGACGACGCGGCGGTGACTATTCGCGGGGAGAGGAAAGAGGAATCCGAGGATAAGGGGAAGAACTGGTATCGGCGTGAGCAGTCCTATGGTTCCTTCTATCGCATGATTCCTTTGCCGGCAAGCGTCGATGGCGAGAAGGCCACGGCGAAGTTCAAGAAGGGAGTGCTTGCCATCACGCTGCCGAAGCGCGAAGAAGACCGCAGCAAGCGGAAGTCCATAAAGATTGAAGGGGAGTGATGGCGTTTTGACCGGGTTTGGGTGGTGGTAATCGCACGGCGTCCCCCGACCGAGGTTTTGTGGACGACTTTTCCAGTTGCCTCGCCGTTGCGCGGGGACGCCTGTGAGATTGTCACCACCCACCGGATTTGTTACCAGCGGAGGGGGCCATGAACGAACAAGCAGGGAAAAAACCGATGTTGGTTTCCATTCTGGCAATCGGCTTGGTAGCCGGCTTGGTTGTTCAAAGCGTGGTCATCCTGAGTCTGTCAAGGCGCTTGGCGCGAATGGAAACCGGGGCAGTTGCCGCAACGGCGTCAGCGCCGCGTCGGGCGGCCGTTACCAATTCTGACGGCGGTTCCTTTGTGCCTTTTCGTCAGCCATGGAGAGACGATGATTCCTGGGATTTGGACGCATGGAGTGACTGGGATCCTTTCAAGGAGATGCGGGCCATTCAGGAACGCATCAACCAGATGTTTGGTTCGGCTTTCAACCGTTTTCAAGGCAGCCGCGATTTTGGCGCGCTGTTGCGTGACTACGCTTTTTCTCCGGATCTCAATCTCGAAGATCGTGGCGATCATTATCTGGTGACGGTTGATCTTCCGGGGGTCGAGGAGACCCGAGTGGAGGTGCGGGTGGAAGGACAGACGCTGACTATTTCCGGAAGCAGCGAGTCGGCCTACCGGGAGCAGAGCGGGCAGGTCCTGCGTCAGGAGCGCAGATGTGGAAGATTCTATCGTGTGCTGACACTGCCTGCCCGTGTCAAGGGGGATCAGATTACCACGGAGAGCAAGCGGGGGGTGCTCTACGTGAAGATACCCAAAAGAATGGACTGATTTTGGGCCCGCCCCCGGTGGGGGGATTGGACAGGCGATTTTGCCGGTGGTGTTGCCCGACGAGACGGGCAGGGAGATGTGGCTCGGTTGCCTGGATGAGAGCGGGCGACGAGCAAGAAAGGAAACGGCCATGGTGGCAGTTGCTGACATCAGTTGGAATATCGTGAACCGCACCGGTGAAGCGTTTACGACGGTGGCCGAAAAATTGCGTCCGAAGATTTCCAAACTCGCGAAATTCTTGACGCATTTTTCGCCTGATGCCCTGCACCTTCAGGTCGTTCTTGACAGGCGGACTGCAGACAAGGCGTACGTGGTGGCCTTGAACTTGCGGGTGCCTTCTGACGTGGTGCACGTCGAAAAGGAATCGCAAAACCTGTGGACGGCGGTAGATGAATGTGTGCACGCTCTGTCGCGGCGGCTCCAGCGACTCAAAGCCAGGTACCGGCAGGACTATTTGTGGAAGCACCGGCGCGCTGTGGCACTGCCGACACGCGAGGTCGCTTTTGCCGCGATGCCTTTGCCGGAGCACGAGGGTCTGCAAACCTATGAGCAGGCGGTGGTTGAAGTTTTGAAACAGGATTACGGCCGGTTGCTGGGCTTCGTCAGCCGGCGCATTCACGAGTATATATTGAACGGTGATATTCCGGCCCGGGCGCTGGATCCGAAGGACATCGTCAATCGTGTGACCGAAAGGGCTTTGCGGGAGGCGCGGTACAAACCGGCGCGGATGGATTACCGTACCTGGTGCTCCGCGCTGGCGTTCCAGGAGACGCGAAAGGCTGTGCGCCGTTACATTGAGCAGCAGAACCTGGCGGTGCCGGTTGACCTTGAGGTAGTGCCAGAACGCACGGAGGATGATGCCTTGGAGGTCGAAGAGTTTGCTCTCAATCTGCTGCAGAGCCGGTTGGAAGGTGAGGAGGCCAGATTGGCCGATCTGATCGCCGATACGCGGGCGGAACGTCCCGATGTTGAGGTTGAAGCCAAGGAAGTGGTCGTGATGCTTTCCAACTTGGCTCGGAACTGGCCGAAAGTTGAGAGAGAGACTTTCGCTATGCATTTTCTGGAAGGAATGAGTGCGGACGATATCGCACAGGCATTCCAGTGTCCCCGTGAGGATGTCGAAGCGGTTATCGCGCGAATCCGCGGCCGGCTGAGAACTTTGCTGGCACAAACGGTGGAGGAAACCAGGGATCTGAAGCCGATGCGCGAGGAAGTCGAGGCTTACTCGCGGCATTTAGCGGCCGTGGCTGCCAGCATAGAAGCAGAGACCGCCGCAGCAGCTCAGGAGGCGAGCACGCATGTCTGAACGGGAAAAACATTCCAAGGCCGGTAGCGCACAGAACCAGAGCGCGCGGCCCGGCGGCGCGGAGAATGACAACGCAAAGCAGGCGAAGGCACCGGCAGCTTCTGGAGAAAGCGGGGCGCCGGACGCGGCGGACGCCACGGCGCCGGCTGCGGCGGTGGGCGAGCAAGGCGTTGCGGTTGACGTGGCGACTCAGCCCAGTGAGGAGCAGCGGTTGCGGGAGCAACTTTTGCGGCTGAGCGCGGATTTTGCAAATTTCAAGAAGCGGATCGAAAGAGAAGGGGCCCTGGTAGTTGCGGAAAGCAGAGAGCGGATGCTTACGCAGCTTCTGCCGGTTCTGGATCATTTTGAGCTCGGCTTGAACAGCGCTCGTCTACACAACATAAACGGGCAGGTGTTGAAGGGTTTTCAGATGGTTTATGAGCAACTATTGGCAATTCTCACTCAGGAGGGCTTGCGACGCGTGGAGGTACATGCTGGGCAGCAATTTGATTCCTCGGTGCACGAGTGTGTGTCCCAAGTGCCATCCGAGGAGTATCCCGAAAACACGATTATTGCTGAACCCCGGGCGGGGTACTGTCTGGGGCGAAAAGTGCTGAGACCGGCCCAGGTGGTGCTTTCCAGCGGTCCGGCGGGCGGGACAGCCAAGGCGCCGTCAGAAACGGCAGCCGGAGATCAGAAGACCGGTAATGATTGTGCGGGAGGCTCGCCGCCGGCAAGCAGCGGTTCTCCCGGCGCGTAGCGGCTCGGTTTTAACCCGGCTTTTGCGTTTGAGAATTTTTAAGAAAAGACCGGGTTGTTAAAGAGGCGTAATGTCAAATAACAAGTACAAGTGAAGGAGGTGCAACATATGAACATCAAACCTCTGGCTGATCGTGTACTGGTGGAACCACTGGAAGAACAGGAGATCAAGAAGGGGGGAATTATCATTCCCGACACGGCGAAGGAAAAGCCGCAACAGGGACGCGTGATTGCCGTTGGTCCTGGAAAGATGGATGACAATGGCAAGCTCAGTCCGATGTCCGTGAAGAAGGATGATCTGGTTCTCATGCCCAAGTATGGGGGCACAGAAATTACGGTTAACGACAAAAAGTACCAGATTATTCGGGAGGACGAAATTCTGGCGATTATCGAGAAGTGAAAACGCCTGTGCCGGTCGTGGGGGCAGTTGCCGGAGCGCCCGCACGCGGTCGGCAGGGCGTGGCTGAAAAAATCTTGAGCGATTGCTCCGGCAGGAGAGGTTGTAGCTATGGCAGAAAAAGGCAAGCAACTTAAATATGACGCAAAAGCGCGCGAGGCCATATTGGCCGGTGTTGAAAAACTGTCGCGGGCTGTCAAGGTAACGTTGGGACCGGCGGGGCGGAATGTGATTCTCGACAAGAAATGGGGGTCGCCCACGATTACCAAAGACGGCGTGACAGTGGCGAAGGAAATCGAGCTGGTTGATCCGTTCGAGAACATGGGCGCGCAGTTGGTCCGCGAAGTGGCCAGCAAGACCAGTGATACCGCTGGCGACGGAACCACGACCGCGACCTTGCTCGCTGAGACTATTTACCGCCTGGGTCTCAAGAATGTCACGGCTGGGGCCAATCCCATGCAGATCAAACGTGGGATTGATAAAGCCGTGGAACTCGTTGTGGCGGATATCGCGAAGCAGAGCAAGAAGGTCAAAGAACACAACGAGATCGCCCAGGTGGCCACTATTTCGGCGAACGGTGACAAAACGATTGGCGAGATAATTGCCGATGCGATGGACAAAGTGGGCAAGGATGGCACCATCACGGTGGAGGAAGCCAAGACCATCGAGACGACACTCGACGTGGTGGAAGGCATGCAGTTCGACCGTGGGTACATTTCGCCCTACTTTGTGACGAACGCGGAAACCATGGAGTGCGTGTTGGAGGACGCCTACATTCTGATCCATGAAAAGAAAATCTCCAGCTTGCAGGATCTCCTGCCGTTGCTCCAGAACATTGCCAAGACTGGCAAACCGCTCCTGGTAATTGCCGAAGACGTCGAGGGCGAGGCGCTGGCCACGCTGGTGGTCAACAAACTCCGCGGCACTTTGCAGTGCTGTGCGGTCAAGGCTCCCGGGTACGGCGATCGGCGCAAAGCGATGCTCGAGGATATCGCCATCCTCACCGGTGGCAAGTGCCTGACGGAAGACCTTGGTATCAAGCTTGAAAACGTCAAGCTTGAGGATCTTGGTAGAGCCAAGCGCGTGACCGTTGAAAAAGAGGCTACCACCATTGTCGAGGGTGCCGGCAAGACTTCCGACATCCAGGGACGGGTGGCCCAAATCAAGAAACAGATCGAGGAGACTACCTCCGATTACGATCGCGAAAAACTGCAGGAGCGCTTGGCCAAGTTGGCGGGAGGTGTCGCCGTGATCAATGTTGGCGCGGCCACCGAAACTGAGATGAAGGAAAAGAAAGCCCGCGTCGAAGATGCACTGCATGCAACCAGGGCAGCGGTCGAGGAAGGTGTGGTGCCGGGTGGTGGCGTTGCCCTGCTGCGGGCGCAGGCGGCCCTCAAGGACGTGCAGGCTGAGGGCGATGAGGCCATCGGCATTGATATCATCCGCAAGGCTCTGGAAGCGCCTCTGCGGCAACTGGTGGATAACGCCGGCAAAGAAGGCGCGCTGGTGGTCGAAGAGGTCAAGAAGCACAAAGGCGCCTATGGATTCAATGTCGCCACCGGACAATATGGCGATCTAATCAAGGATGGTGTTTTGGATCCGGCCAAAGTTGTGCGATTGGCTCTGCAGAATGCCGCCAGCATTGCTGGGCTCTTGCTCACCACCGAGTGTCTGGTGACTGAAATCCCCGAAAAGGAGAAGAAGCCGGTCGGAGGCAAAGGCGGAGAGTATGGCGGAGATGTTGACGAGGAGTACTGAGCCGTCTGCCGCGACTCCCAAGCCCGGCGTGGCCGCGATGCCAGCCGGGCTTTTTTTATCCCAGATTTTGCGTTTGAGAAATGGCCGGGTTGCCTGACCTGTCGGCAAAACATGGTGTTTGGACGCTGGGTGATTTGAACGAACAAACATAAAAAAGTGAATACGGAGAATAGGGCAAAGAGGCCATTTCTCAAACCCCGAGGGATTGTCCGGAGCGCGGCATCTGCTTTGTTGCGAGGCGTTTGCAGTATGGGAATACAGCGGCGCGGTACACGCCTCACATCTGCCGCCCTCAGGCCAGTCGGAAAAATTTGGGTGATAAATGTCTTGTGTGCCAGGGGGCTCCTTGCCGGCCCACGTTCCGTCTTGGCAACCGCAGCTGCGTGGTCGGGGCGACGAGATTTGAACTCGTGACTCCTAGCACCCCAAGCTAGTGCGCTACCAGGCTGCGCTACGCCCCGAAATGAATCCCTGCGTGGATTTGGTGTAAAGTTATAAACGTCGACGCCGGCAAAAATAACAATTTTCCCGATAATAATCAAGGGATGCCAGACCGACAAGTTCCGTTAAGCGGATTCATCTCGGATTTTGCGTATAAGAAATGACAAGAGAGACGGGAGAGCAACATTCCCCTTCGTTTCGCGTGGAGAGAACGTTACTTACTTGTACCCCGGCAAACGATCCACTTGCTCAAGCGGCAGTAGCCTTATGCAGCGGCACCTCGCACTGCCTATCTGCCACAAGCGGGTCAATCGCAAAGTGTGGGGTTAATCTTCCTCGATTACGGCTTTTTTGCGCAATTCACGCACATAGGCCGCAATGGCTTCTCCGCGCCGGGCATGGCGCAAAAAGTCGCGGATCTTCTCACGCACCGTCTCGTATTCTGCCGGCGCGGGCGGCTCGGATGCTGTACGGGAAATTAGGTGAAAACCTAGAGGCGTCTCGATTATGTCGCTCAGACCTCCATCCGGTAGCGCGAAAAGGGCGCGTTCGAACTCCGGAATCAGTGTGCCGCGGGTGATCCAACCAAGACTGCCACCCGTTTTTCTGCCGCTGGGACAGTCTGAGTAAGCCGCCGCCATATCTGCAAAGTCTGCCCTCTGCAAAATGCGCTCTCTGATTTCCATGAGCCTCGATCTGGCCACGGCCCGATCCTCTTCGCTCTCAGAGTGCGGTTTCACCAGAATGTGACGGGCTTGCGCTTGCTCAGGCCGCATGTATTCCAGGCGGTGCGCTTCATAATGAGCTCTGATGTCCACCTCGGTCGGTTCGGCCACACCTTCAGTGATTTTTTCCACCAGTTTGTCCACCCGACGGCCTTCCTCGATGCTTTGACGTACGGCCACCTCTGTCAAGTTTTGCTTCCGCATCAGCTCCTCAAATTGCTCACGTCCGCCGGCTTTAGCAATCATGGCTCGCAGGCGCGCGTCAACTTCTTCCTTGGATACTTGAATATCGAGACGGCGGGCTTCCTCAATCAGCAGTTTGGCGCCGATGGCCTGCTCTCGGGCGCGTCGTCTCAGAATGCCTTCTTGGGCCTTGAGTTCAGCCTCGGACATGTGTTGCGAATAGAAGCGTACCAGGCGTTGAAACTCGAATTCAATCGCTTCTGGTGGTAATTCCTGACCATTTACTCGAACAGCCATTTTTCTTAATTCCCAAATTGACCTTTTACGCCGGAGAATCAGGCTTTTTCAGCCATCTGCGAGCGATAGGCTGCAGTTGCCGCCAAAGATCCCGCGGTTGTGTGTTTACTCCAACCAACAGCCGGGTTGTTTTTACCCCTCTTTTAACATAGTAGTCAAGCAACGGCAACGTCTGACGCTGAAAAATTCCCAGTTTTCTGGTGATTTCCGGCAAGCTGTCATCCCCGCGTCCGGCGCGATCGCCGCCGATGTTGAACTGAATCCGTCGTTGAACCGTGTCCGGGGTACAGACGAGATGAACTACCCACCTCACGCGGAGCACGGCTTCCAGAGCCTGCGCTTGGCCAAGATGGCGCGGGAGGCCGTTGAGGATCAAGAGATCACGGGGCCCCGGCTTCCTGGCCCGCAAAAACGCCATGAGAATTTTCCTGGCAATGCTGAAATCACGCTTTCGCAGCAAAGTTCCTGTCTGCAAGGAACGGCGAATCACCGACAATTCGCGCGTTGTCAGTCCACTATCTTTTTCAGGTTCCGCGTTGATTTGCCGCAATTGTGCGCCGAAGTCGAAATGGTGGCAGCGTCGTCCCGCCAAACCGCGCATTTCCAGCAATGCGCCCAAGGGTGTTTTGCCGGAGCCGGTAGGTCCCAACAACAGCACAGCCGGCCAGCATTTCATAGGAGAGATTGAAGCAGAGGAACGCCGCCCGCGTGTACGCGAGCCGGTTTTTTTCCCAGATACTGTCATGAAGCGACCCAGACCTTGCGGTGCCGCGGACCGTCGAACTCGCAAAAATACACTCCCTGCCAGGTGCCGAGTTGCAGGCGCCCGTTATGGACTATGATCTTGACGGAATGGCCCATCAGGCTGGCTTTCACGTGGGCCGCGGCATTGCCTTCTGTGTGGCGGTAACCAGCCTTCCAAGGCACCAATCGCTCCAGGGCGTTCTCGAGATCGGCAATTACGTCCGGGTCGGCATTTTCGTTGATCGTGATGCCGGCGGTGGTGTGCGGCACGAAAACTGTCAGCACGCCTGTGTTTATCTGGAGGATTTCGGCGGCGCGCTGAATCTTGTCGGTAATATCCACGAACTCCGTTCTCCGGGTAGTCGTAACATCAAAACTGGTCATGCTTCTTTGTCTCCTTGCTGTCAGACGGGCGACTGAAGCCGATCGCAGGGGATCGCCACCAGGCAGAGCCCGATTCTGTCGGCCTCAGATATGACCCGGTCCATTTCCAGAAGAATGGCCCGTCCGGCTTCCACCGCCAGGACAGCAGCCTTTACCTTTTTCAGCAGCCGCATTGTTTCAAGACCCACCACGGGAATATCGAAGCGCATATCGTGACCTTGTTTGGCCACTTTCACGATCACAATGCCGCTTCCACCCAGCGCTGCTGCCCGGCGAATTGCCGCGTTGGTGCCCTCAAAAGCTTCCACGGCCAGAATCGTGCCTTCCTTGACGATGACAGTCTGGCCTATGTCAAGATTGCTGGTGATTCTGGCCGCCTTGAGCCCGAGATCAATGTCCTGTTTTTCGGCTTCCGTGGGGGATCGACGTGACAGTGTGCCGGCCTGTGGCATATGGTCCTCCATGAATGTGGAGGCAGGCAGGAGGTCAATGCCGCAAGCCTTCAATTCCGCCGCCACAGCGCCAAAGATTGTTTCGGCATTGCGAAGCTTCAAGCGGCGCAAAATTTCCAGTGCTTTGCGGTCAAACCGCAGGCGGAACAGGTGTGTGGGGGTAATTTGACCTGCCATTATGGCTTTCTTGACGCCGGCGGCTTGTAACTCGTCCAGTACGACTCCAAGCTGTCCCAGGTATACCCATTTCACCTCGTCAGCGTGCTTTTCGATTGCTCGGTCGGTCTCGCCGCGGAAAGCAACGGCGACCACCTTGCGGACTCCACGCTTCTTGGCGCCCGCAGCCACCAACTGCGGGTACACTCCTTTGCCGGCGATCAAACCGAGGAGTTCCGGAATGGCATTCATGGCATGCATACTACTTTTCCTGGCGTGACATGACAATGCATAAATCCGAATTCAGGGCTTGAAAAATTTGTCGGAGAGCGAAGAACGTTCCCCCACGGTACGGTTGTGGAAACCTTACTACACGGCGGGAAAATTGGGACTCAGGGAGAACGTCACTACGCTTGGGGGGAGTCGCGGAAAAAGTCCACGACAACCGGGGGACGATCCGGGCTGGGGATTGCGCTGAAACCCCTTTTCGGTAGCGGTCGTGGTGGCACATGCCCCTCCAGAATTCGTTCAGAACCGCCTATTTCCTGCGGCGGAGGGTCCTCTTTCTTGGAGTTCTGGAGAGGTTTTTTACTCCAATTGCTGCTGGGACGTTACGAGAGTTGTGGAGAACGGCTCCGCAAGGGCTACAATACTTTTCGTCAAGATGTCGGGGGCAAGACCAGGGGATTGCAACGGATATGGCGATAATTTATAGTGGGGCTAATGATCCGAGTGACGGGAGGTGTCCTTCGCGGGCAGTTGATTTGTGTGCCTGCCGCGCGTGTCAGACCAACTCAGGACCGGGTTAGGCAGGCACTTTTCTCAATACTGGCGGAGCGAGTCAGGGGCGGAAGGTTTCTGGATTTGTTTGCCGGGTCTGGTGCTGTGGGGCTGGAAGCGTGGAGTCGTGGCGCTGAGCATGTTTGCTGGGTGGAGGCGAGCAAGCCTGTTCTTGAAGTGCTCCGCAGGAACGTCTACAGGCTTTGCGACAGGGGGACGGAGATTGTCGGCGGCGATGTAGTGAAGTTTATACGGCGATGGACAGGTTTCCCGGCATTTGACATCATTTTTGCCGACCCACCGTATGGCGGTCCACCTGCGGAGGCAAGGCGATGCCGGGTGGATAGCCGTCAGGCCGACCATCGTAGGAAGCGGACCCTACAATGGTTGCCGTTTTTGCTGGGTCTTTTGGAAGACTCAAAGCTGCTGAAGCCCGACGGGCTGTTTGTTATGGAACAAGGTGCGCGCGAGTCGTTAGTCTTGTCGGGAAAGTGGTCGGTTTTGAATCAAAAGGTTTACGGAGATACCAGGATAATTGTGTTGAAGCGTGCGGTCCTGGGGAGTGTTTAATCCGGATTTTGAGTTTTTGAGAAAAGGGCGGGAACAAACAACGCCTTACCCGCTACGCTTGGGAATAATCTTCCTGCCGGGAAGAACTTGTGGCCGGAGGACGAAGTGTGTGATTACACTTGTCAGCGTAGGTTTGGAAACTATTGCTTAACCTGTTCTGTGGGCAGTATGGATTGTAGTGGCAGGTTATGTGCCGTACATAAGTCGCAGCGGGTGGGAATTGCAGAATCCGGGTAGAAACGGGAGGCATATGTGAGAACAGCGGCTATTTACGCGGGGACATTCGATCCGCTCACGCTTGGCCATTTGGATGTGATCGAGCGTTCAGCCGGCATTTTTGACCGTCTGATTCTGGCGATTGCCTACAGCTCGCCGAAGGACACTCTCTTTTCAATGGAAGAGCGACTGGCAATGGCGAAAGAGGTGGTCAGGGGACTCGACAACGTGGAAGTTGTTGCCTTTGAAGGGCTTTTGGTGGAGTTTGCGCGAAAAATGGGTGTGCGGGTCCTTATCCGGGGCTTGCGCGCATTTTCGGATTTCGAGTATGAATTTCAAATGGCTCTAATTAACCGCAAACTGGCTCCGGAGATCGAGACTTTGTTCATGATGCCGAAGGAGACGCACAGTTACGTTAGTTCCAGTGCGGTCAAGAAAGTGGCGAGTTTGGGGGGCAACACGAGCGAATTCGTGCCCGCGGTGGTGCAAACGGCTTTGGAGCGGAAGTTTGCAGGCCGGCTTCAGCGGTGACGGCGAAAATCGCCGGTGGCAGAGGTCGGCGAGAGGAAAAAACAATGCTGATTGAACTCAGAGATCTAAAGTCGGTGCCTTGCCGGCGATTTGTGGGGGGAGATCCCGGCAGTATTCTTGATCTGGGCGATTGTGAAGATATCCAGCCGCTCAGTCCCATCAGCTTCGATTTGCTGGTGCAAAAAGTTTCCGGAAGACTGGTGGTGCGGGGCACGGTCGAAATGGATGTGCAGTTTCGATGTTCGCGGTGCGCCTGTTTCTTTGCGGCGCACGTCTGCGCTCCGGATTTCGAAGCAGCGCCGGAGATTCCCGTGGGGGCGGAATATGTGGACTTGACGGCTGATATTCGCGAGACTATGCTTCTCGCCTTTCCAAACTATCCGCTGTGTCGTGACGACTGCAAAGGGCTGTGTTCCCAATGCGGAGCGGATCTCAATCAGGGGGCGTGCGGCTGCCGACGGCGCGCCGACAACCCGTGGGATCGGTTGGACCAACTGCGGATAAATAAATAGGAGCCAACATGGGTGTACCAAAAAGAAGAACTTCGAAACGCAGGATTCGGATTCGACGTCACGCCCACCGTATGCCTGTTGTCACTGCCAAACCCTGCCCACAATGCGGCGCGCCGCACGAACCTCACCGTGTTTGTCCGAAGTGTGGTTACTACCGTGGCCGCCAGGTTTTGACCGTGGAAGCCGACTAGGGCTGGAGTGTCAGACCATGCGTATTGCCGTGGATGCGATGGGCGGTGATTTTGCGCCCCGCGAAATTGTGAGAGGTGCCGTGGAGGCGGCACGGGGTCTGGCTTCGGCTTCCAAGGTTATCTTGGTGGGCGACGAGGGGGCGATCAAGCGTGAACTCGAAGCCTGCGGGGGCGGGTACCCCAAAATTGAAATAGTCCACGCCTCCGAAGTGATCGGGATGGACGAAGCGCCCGCGCAGGCGATCCGCCGCAAACGGGATGCGTCCATAACCCGCGCTGTGGAGCTGGTTCAGAGCGGCGAGGCGGACGCCGTAGTGTCGGCCGGCAACACCGGGGCGGTAGTAGTGGCGGCGACGCTGAAGTTGCGAACTCTGGAGAATGTTGAGCGTCCTGCGATTGCCGCGGTGCTACCCACTCGCGGACGTCCGTTTATCCTCATTGATGCTGGCGCTAATACCGATTGCACGCCGAATCTGCTTTTGGAGTTTGCAGTCCTGGGAAGCGTTTACTCTCGAGTAATCTTCGGGCAGCGGGACCCCGTGGTTGGGCTTTTGAGCATTGGCGGCGAGGACGTGAAGGGCAACGAGTTGACCAAGGAGGCGTTTCGACTGTTAAGTGCGTCACATCTGAACTTCAGAGGGAACGTCGAAGGCCACGACCTGTTTGTGGGCGAGACGGACGTGGTGGTGTGCGATGGTTTTGTGGGCAACGTCGTGCTTAAGACAAGCGAGAGCGCGGCGCGCACGATAGCCTACTGGATGAAACAGGAATTTCGGCGAACCCCTCTACGCCTTTTGGGCGCGCTGCTCTTAAGCGGAGCGCTGCGGACCATGAAACGACGGATGGACCCGGAACTCTACGGCGGGGCGCCGCTCTTGGGAGTCAATGGAATCTGCATTATTACGCACGGGGCGTCCTCGCATCGGGCGATCTTTCATGCTGTGCGGGTTGCGGGCGAAGCAGTCGAACACCGACTGAATGATCTCACGGTTGGGCAATTGGCCAAGGAGTTGGGAGCATTACACGTATGAAAACGGCGCACGCTCAGGGGCGTCGGGTGACGATAACAGGCACGGGTTCGTATCTGCCCGAGAGGGTTCTGAGCAACCATGACCTTGAAAAGATGGTCGAGACAACCGACGAGTGGATTTACACGCGCACGGGAATTCGCGAGCGGCGGATCGCCCGCGAGAACGAAGCAGCCTCGGATATGGGCGCCATGGCGGCCCGGCGGGCGCTCGAAATGGCGGGTGTGACCCCCGCCGAAGTCGAGATGATCGTCGTGGCTACTGTGACCCCCGATATGCCCTTTCCGAGCACGGCATGTTTCGTGCAGCACGCGATCGGTGCTAAACGCGCCTTTTGCTTCGATCTGGAGGCTGCGTGTTCCGGCTTTTTGTTCGGGCTGGAAACCGCGCGGCAGTTCATAGCAGCCGGTTCAATCAACACCGCTCTGGTGATTGGCTCGGAAAAACTGAGCTGTATCACGGACTGGCAGGATCGCTCCACGTGTGTTCTGTTTGGCGACGGGGCTGGCGCCGTGGTTCTCCAGCCGAGTAAAGACGGGCGCGGGATCTTGGGCAGCGTGATGGGATCGGACGGTGCCTTGACCGGCCTTTTGAACGTACCCGGAGGAGGCAGCCGCTATCCGGTTAGTGACAAATCGCTTCAGAACCGGCTTCACTACATGAAAATGACGGGCAATGAGGTTTTTAAGCATGCGGTTCGTTGCATGTGCGAAGCTGCGCAGCAGGTTCTGCAGAAACACGGTTTGACGATGGAGAACGTGGATTGGGTGGTTCCTCATCAGGCCAACATCCGGATAATTCGCGCTATTGCTGAGCGGTTGGGCGACAGCTTTGACAAGTTTTACGTGAATCTTGAGCGCGTGGGCAACATGTCGGGCGCCTCAGTGCCGGTGGCTTTTGACGAAGCCGTACGGAGCGGCAGAATCAAGCACGGCGACACCGTCTTGATGGTGGCATTTGGTGGCGGGTTCACCTGGGGCGCCAGCGTTTTGGAGTGGTAATCGGGATTGTGAGCGGCAAGGTTGATAGACGGTCGAACCAAGGAAAAAGCGCATGACGAGATGGGCGGTTGTCTTTGCCGGTCAGGGGGCTCAATTTGTCGGGATGGGGCGCGATTTGGCGGCGGCGTATCCCGAGTGCAGGGCTCTGTTTGAACGCGCCGACGAAGTGCTCGGCTATGCGCTTTCAAAAGTTTGTTTTGAAGGTCCCCTGGAGGAGCTGACGCGCTCGGATAATTGCCAGCCGGCCATATTTGTCACCAGCATTGCCTGTCTGGCGGCTCTGCGGCACGAGGTGCCGTCGTTCTCTTTTGACGCGACGGCGGGGTTGAGCTTGGGCGAGTGGTCGGCGCTGCATGCCGCCGATGCCATCAGTTTTGACGACACTCTGCGAGTGCTTCAGGCCCGCGGGCGTTTCATGCAGGCGGCCTGTGCCGAGCGCCAGGGGGGAATGGTCAGCGTAATTGGGTTGTCGGAAGAGAAGCTCAAGGAAATTTGCGCGGCGACAGGCGTGGAGATCGCGAATCTGAACTCGCCCGAACAGACGGTCTTGTCGGGCGAAAAGGCACGGATTGCCGAAGCGGAAAAAATGGCGCAAGCGGCCGGCGCTAAACGCACGGTCATGCTCAATGTGGCCGGGGCATTTCATTCAGCTTTGATGGCGTCGGCGGCAGCGCGGTTAGAGGAGTTTCTCAAAGACGTGCCGATCAAAACGCCATCGAAGCCTGTCATTTCCAATGTCACCGGGCGTCCCCATGGCGGGCCGGAGGAAATCCGTCAAGCGATGGTTCGGCAAGTAACTTCGGCGGTGCAGTGGGTAGCCTGCGTGCGGTATTTGCAGCAGAACGACATCACCCATTATCTTGAGTGCGGTCCCGGCAGGGTTCTTTCGGGGTTGATCAAGAGAACGCACAAGGACGCCGAGTTGTTTGACATCCAGGATATCGGCACGCTGCACAAAACAGTGGCCAGCATCGGGTCGCAGTCCGGTTAGCGGTTTTTTGGGTGGCAGGATGGGGTGATGTTTTTTGCTTGGAAGGCGCTTTTTGCCCAGGATTCTGCGTTGGAGAAATGGCCGTTTTAAAACCTGTTACGGAGGTGACGCATGGGTGGAGCCGTGGATGGAAAAGTAGCGTTGGTCACGGGTGCGGCGCGTGGGATCGGCCGGGCCATTGCAGAAGAACTGGCGCGTGAAGGCGCTAACCTGGTCATATGCGATCTGCAGGAAGAATGGCTGGCCGACACTGCGTCTGCCGTGCGGCAGCTCGGGCGTGAAGTTTTGTGTCTGGCGGTGAACGTCACGGATTCCGGTGCCGTGACGGCATCTGTCGGCAAGGCGCTGGAGCGGTTCGGTCGTGTGGATATTCTTGTCAACAACGCCGGCATTACCAAGGACGGATTGCTGGTAAGAATGTCAGATGAAGATTGGGACGCGGTGCTCAATGTGAATCTTAAAGGCGCGTTTCTGTTTACACGGGCTGTCGCCAAACCGATGATGAAACAGCGGTCGGGATGCATCGTGAACATTGCCTCAATTATTGGCTTGATCGGCAATGCCGGTCAGTGTAATTATGCCGCGTCAAAAGCCGGTATGATTGCTCTGACAAAGTCGTGCGCCAAGGAGTTGGCCTCGCGAAACATAAGAGTCAATGCCGTCGCACCGGGATTTATCGAATCGAAAATGACGGAGGTCCTGGCTGAAGATCTGCGTCAAAAAATGTTGGAGGCGATTCCGCTCAAACGGTTTGGCACTCCGGCGGACGTTGCTAAGGCAGTGCTATTCTTGGTCAGTGAAGGATCTGCCTACATCACCGGTCAGGTGCTGACGGTGAGTGGAGGCATGGTCATGTGAGGACAAGAAAGGACCGAAGGATGCGGTCTGACAATCAGTAGAGGAGATAAATATGGCGCTGGAAGACAAAGTGAAGGAAATTATTGTGGAGCAGTTGGGGGTTAATGCGGAGCAGGTTACACCTGAGGCGTCCTTCGTCGAGGATTTGGGAGCCGACTCCCTCGATACGGTCGAACTGGTCATGGCTTTCGAGGAGGAATTCGGCGCCGAAATACCGGATGAAGACGCCGAGAAACTGACGACAGTTGGCGCAGTGATCGAGTACCTGAAGAGCAAGGGTTTCACGGCTTAATCAAGGCCGCGGGCTTTTCAGGGAATCAGTTGCGCGGTGCGCTCGTCGCATCGGTGCCAGCAAAGCACAAATTGGCGGGTCACATAATGAGACGCGCGGTTATCACTGGTATCGGTCTGGTATCTCCGTTGGGATCCGATCTCAAACAGTTTTGGGCGCGGATTACGTCGGGGACTTCCGGCATTCGACGTATTCAGAGCTTTGATGCCAGCCGCTTTGCCAGTCAGATCGCCGGTGAAGTCATCGAGTTTAATCCGGACGACTACCTTTCGAAAAAAGAGCAAAACCGCACTGACTTGTTTGCGCAATACGCAATTGCGGCCGCCAAGATGGCTGTTAAAGATTCAGGGCTGGATTTGGCGGCTGAGGCGCCGGAACGAGTGGGCGTGATCGTCGGGTCAGGGATTGGCGGCCTGCACACGCTCGAAATTCAACACAAGATTCTGATGGAAAAAGGGCCCTCGCGGTGTTCGCCGTTCATGATCCCGCAGATGATTGCCAACATGGCTGCTGGTCTGATAGCCATAGAATTCGGCTGTAAGGGGCCTAATTTTGCGGTTGTCTCTGCCTGCGCAACGAGTGCTCACTGTATTGGCGATGCGCAACGGGTCATCGAGCGGGGCGATGCCGATGTGATTATCGCGGGCGGTTCAGAAGCCTCGGTTTGTGAGTTGGGGGTAGCCGGATTTTCGGCGATGAAGGCCTTGAGCACGCGCAATGACGAACCTCAAAAGGCCAGTCGTCCGTTTGATCTGAATCGGGACGGGTTTGTGATAGCTGAGGGGGGCGCGATTCTTGTTTTGGAGGAATTCGAGCATGCAAGACGGCGCGGGGCGCGCATCCTTTGCGAGGTGGCGGGGTACGGCATGACTTGTGATGCCTATCATATGACCGCGCCCGACGAGCGCGGCGACGGAGCTGCGCGCGCAATGAAAATGGCAATGCAGGACGCGCGTTTGACCCCCGACGATGTGGACTACATCAACGCCCACGGAACAAGTACCCCCCTGAATGACAAGCTGGAAACTTTGGCAATCAAGACAGCTTTGGGCGAGGAGCGGGCCCGTAAAGTTATGGTCAGTTCCACGAAGTCAATGACGGGGCATCTGCTGGGAGCGGCCGGAGGCATCGAAACAGCCATTTGTGCGCTGGCAATTCACCACGGAATAGTTCCTCCCACTATCAATTTGGAGACGCCGGATCCTGAATGCGATTTGGATTACGTGCCGAACACGGCGCGCGAGGCTAAACTCCGCGTCTGCCTGAACAATTCCCTCGGTTTTGGCGGTCACAATGCGTGCCTGGCACTCAAGGCGTTGTGATCCGAGGTCGGTTCTGCCTCTTTATTCCCGCGAATCCTGGACTGAGCTGAGGAAAGGCAGGCACGAGGCAGGAAAAATATTTGGCTGATCTCACGGACTCGTGATCAGTTTGGAACCAACCTGAACGACACGGTCGACTATATTTTGGAGCCAGGCGGTCGCGGCCTTTCTAATCTCCCTGGGGATTTTTTGAACGGCGGCTATGTAATCGTTATCGCCCTGGAGTTCTTCGATTGTTGCCAGCAAGGACTCAGGGCACTCGGGAGGCCGGGGGTTCCGAGTCTCCAGACGGAGGTTGTTTGCAATCTCCGGCCAGTGTTCCGAAAAAAGGCGCTGCAGTCGGTAGGGACCTTCAGGAACACCGCCAGGACGAAGCAGGGCGGCCTGCCCAATAGACGCCGGCATCCGGGCCGCTAATTCGCCCAAACGTACAAGGCGTTCTTCGACCGATTCGCGGAGACGTGTCAAGGCGCCTTCATAACAGGCCTGACCCCATGGGGTTCGGTTTAAGAAGCGCGCGCGCACTGTTTGATACCATACAAACAGCGCATGGAGATTGCCAATGTAGATCAGGTTATTTTTCAAAATGCGGATAATATTTCCGTACAGGCCGGGATGGAATTCTACCTTGGTTCTCAGGCGGACAGATTCGCCGCAAAGGAGATTGCCTGGTTCAGTCACGTCGTGCCGTTGAATTGTGCCAGCCGCAATGACCGTACCGAATTCGATGCGGACGGGGCCCACCGTTCCGCCCTGACCGCCCAGGAAAATCGGCGGCTGGTCCAGCATGACTCCGCGGGGCACATCCCCAAAGAGCGACGGGGTGGCCTTGTCACGATGGGGAGTGTAGTTGAAGTGCACATATGAGGAACCGACTTCACTGTGCTGCTTACGGTCAGTGCCGCCCGCCATAAGGCAATCACAGAAATTTATGAGGCTTCCGAGAACGACGTACGGCATGAGAATTGTCTGCTTGAGCCCTACCGCATGCGCACAACTGGCGAACTCTTCGAGCAAAGTACCGGGGCGTACATGCGCACCGCTTCCGAAGCTGACGCCATCTAGAAAAGTCGCGCCGGAGAAATACCCGCCTTTGAGCTTCACGTTTGCGCCGAGCTGGCAGTTTTCCAGGGTTACCGGGGCTTCCTCGCCCAGCACACAGCCGGGACCTAGCGAAGTTGCGGCACCCCAGAGACGGCAGCCGGGATGGATAATTACGCCCGGCGCGATGCGGTCGGGAGCAATGCTCGAATCCACATAGACGGAATCTGGATGCAGAATAACTACGCCGCGCGCCTGCAAGCTTGTCAATCCGGGGTTAATGCCGCCTGCGTTTATTTTCGGGACGTGTTCGCGGGATGGGGTCATTTTTCACTCCACTTTGATGGGCTTGACATGCCGAACGCCAGTGCTCATTCCTCGATAAGGTGCGCGACAACCTCTGTGTCGGTTTCGCTTGTGAAATGGTAGCCTGCCTGGATCAGGCGCGCTTTGAGCGCGGCATAGTTTTCAATGATGCCGTTGTGGACGACAGCGATTTCCCCGTTGCGGCTGAGATGAGGATGGGCGTTGGCCTGGGTCGGCGGGCCATGCGTTGCCCAGCGCGTATGGCCGATGCCCAAAGTGCAAATCTCGCCGGGCGGCAGATGCATCTCGGATTCTAAGCGGTTTTCCAAATCGCTGATCTTGCCCGGTGTCTTGAGCACCATCAGGCGTTTTAGGCCTGGTGAATACACGGCCAGCCCTGCCGAATCGTAGCCGCGATATTCGAGACGATGAAGTCCGCTAATGATGACCTTTACCGCGTTCTTTGCTCCAGTGTAACCGACAATGCCGCACATAAACGAATTCTCCGTATGGAAAGCCACATTTTATACCCAGGACAGGAACCGGCAGCAACTCGGTATTTTGTTGTTTTGCGATTCAGACTGTGGAGTTTTGACTGTTGTTCCCCCGCTGGGTTATCCGGCCCTAAGGGGAGTTTGCGCGGTCAAAACGGCTACCTCCCGCTCGAGGAGTCCCTGAGGACGGGCACAATGCGCTGCGCCCCATTCTCGCTTCACGGGCTTGTGGGGGGATGCGTGCCCGTATAACGTGGGAAACTTGTTCACCGTCGACACGAGGTTGCCGGGTTCTCGCTGGTGTCGGAATCGAAGTTCGTGTTTGAGAAAGAGGCGGTTTTCTTTTCTCCAAACCGTGCATTTGCAAGTGTTGACTTATGCGGGACACTGCCTGTATATATTGCGGCGATTGGCCGGCAGCTCGAGTTCGAACCGGATTTTGGGTGTTTGGCCGTAGAAATGGGCGATTAGCTCAGTTGGCTAGAGCACTACCTTGACATGGTAGGGGTCGGAGGTTCAAGTCCTCTATCGCCCACCATTCTGGCACCACTTCACCGCCGCGTTTCCGCCGCTGCTTCGGGCGCTTCAACCGACAGGGAGCGATTGAGCCACAGATAAGATTTTTTCCTATGAGGTTTTCGTTGACGAACATAACCGGAAGGCGCGAAGAATGAGACGAAATGATCTTTCCGCAACTCCAGGCTTGACAGGTTTTTGCGGGAGGCACGAACGGACATAAAGGCAATCCTACACTCCCGGTTCGCTTGGCTGGCGGCGCTCGCCGTTGTCATCCTTGGCGCGTCACTGCTGCTGGCCCAAGTCTTCACGGCGGAGGAGGCCGCCGCCACCTTCGACGAAGACCTCTATAAGGAATACAAATCCCACGAGGTGACGACCCTGAACGAACTGGCCCAGGATTTTGAATGGCAACAGGCGTTGTGGATGCCCCTTGCGCCGCCGTCCACGGAGTTTTGGGGCTGGACGCAAGAGGCCGGTCCGCTTCCGATGCCGTTCGATCCGGCGAACTTCCCGAAGGACTTCGTTGCCAATCTGATTCCCGCCTACCGGGACGGCGTTGTCGTTTACCCGGTCACGGCATGGGAAGACGCGAAGACCCGCGACCGGGTTTTCTACAATGCCGAAGGCAAAGAGATCGGCAGCGTGTCGGCCCCGCAAAGGTACTATTCCCGCTGGTGCCTCTACGACATGTACCCGGACATGGACGCGCGGGCATGGTCAACCGATTACGTCAACTGGCTCGTCCTGATCTACGAACCGTCGCACCTTCTCATCCGCTACGACCTCATCCTTCACGAAGACCTGATCACGTGGATTGCCGTTCAGTCCATCCGCGCCGCTGCCGCCGCACAGGCCGCGGCGCTCGCCGGTGACGGCGGCGGCATGGCGCTCATGCGCCTGCCCGCCGCCGACAGCAACATCGTGTTTCAGGCCATCACCCGCGCCACCAACGGAATCACCCTCGAAATCGGCTATCCGAATGACTTCACTAACCGGCTGGAGATATTCACCACCACGGATTTGGTTGCCTTCGTCTGGACGCTTACGGCGACCAACCTTGCGACCGCCGGCACGAATACGATTTGGTGGACGGATACCGACACAAACCCGGTCATTCGGTTTTACGCCGCCGGCAATGCGGATGTGGACAGCGACGGGGACGGCCTGAAAGACGCCCGCGAGAAGTTTCTGTATCACACCAGCATGACCGACCGGGACAGCGACGGCGACGGCCTCGTTGACGGTTACAGCGGCGTTGTCAGCACCAACGCCTATCCCGGCGGGGCGCACACCAACGGCGGCGCGTACGTCGAAGGCGAAATGACATGGGGCACCAACCCGAACCTTTTCGACACCGACGGCGACGGCATGGGCGATGGCTGGGAAGTGGCGAACGGTCACAATCCGCTTGATCCGAACGACCCGCCGAACGTCATCGGGACCGTCTCCTATTCGGGCCGCCAGACCGGGACGGTCTGGGTCATCGCCGTCACGTCTTCCAACAGTTGGTCAACGAACTACTCGAAGACGCTGTCCGCGCCCGGCGCATATCAGATTCCGAATCTGCCCGGCACCAATTACTGGCTCAAGGCGTGGATGGATTCCAACGAGAACAGCGCGACGAATGCAACGGAAGCATGGGGCGCATTCACCAATAACCCGGTTCTCGTGACCAACCAAGTCACTGGCAAAGACATCGCACTCAACGATCCCGACAGCGACAGCGACGGCTTGCCCGATTGGTGGGAGGTCCAATACTTCGGGAGCATTACCAACTGGACCGGCTCCGGCGATCCCGACAGCGACCAGTACACGAATCAGGAGGAATACGAGGTGGACACCGATCCCACGGACTCCGCCAGTCACCCTTGGAACATCAGCGGCACGATCACCTACACCGGCCCGCAGACGGGCACGATCTACATTGTTGCCTGCACGTCCTCCATCGGATGGGTGGCGGCCCAGTTCACCACGCTTGCTGCGCCGGGCTCTTACACCATCACGCACCTTCCGCCGAACGCCGATTACTGGGTGAAGGCATGGCGTGACACGAGCGGCGACGGCTCCAACACCTTTTGGGAGGCGTGGGGCGCGTACTCCGGCAATCCCGTGTATCTTGGCCCCAACGCGAGCGGCGCGGACATTGCGCTGGCCGATCCCGACAGCGACGGCGACACGTTGCCGGACTGGTGGGAAATCGCCTACGGCCTTGATCCCCTTAACGGAAACGGAGACAACGCTGCCGCTTGGTGGAGGTTCGACGAAGGTAGCGGCACAAACGTTCAGGACTCCACGGCCAACACCAACCACGGCGTTCTGTGCAACATCGCGTCGAATGCGTGGACGTACGGCGTCATGAGCAATGCCGTATCGTTCAACGGAACGAACGCCTACGCGCAGTTCCAGGACAGCGCGAGTCTCAAGCCCAACTTCGTCAGCGTGTCGCTCTGGATCAAACCCGCCCAGGACTACACCAACGGCTCGGCGGTCTTCTTCTCCAAGAAACAACCGACTGGCGCAACCGGCTATCGGCTCTCCTACGAGAACGGGTCGCTCTCGTTCCTGATCTGCGCCTCCGGCAACAAGAGCGTGAGTCTGCCGTACTCACTGACCAACGGCGTCTGGCATCACGTGGTCGGAACCTACGGCGGCGCGAATCACCGCCTCTACGTAGACGGCATTCTCCGCGTCAGCACCAACTACGACTGGGGCACGGGTTTCGGCTATATTGACCAGGGAACGACCGCGCCGCGAATCGGGGCTTCCACGGATTCGATGCCCAGCAACTGCTTTGCCGGCGTCATTGACGACGCCCGCGTGTACGACCGGGAACTCGCCAGCAACGAAGTCCACGCGGTTTACGATCTCGGCGCGGACCCGGACGGCGACGGCCTGTCCAATTTCGACGAGTACCACTATGGCGCTTGGCCCACCAACTCCGATACGGACGGAGACGGCATTTCCGACGGTGTGGAAGTCCACATCTACCACACTGACCCGATGGCCACGCAGAATTCCTTCCTACCGTTTACGGTCGGGTTTGAGCAGACCAACTCTTACTCGCCCGGTGCGCTCAACGGACAGCAAGGCTGGCTCGCCTCTTCCGGCGTCTAGGTTCAGAACGTCCGCGTCAAGACCGTAAGTCAGGCCGTCCAAGCGGCGGGCGGCGGCGAAACCATGCTTCACGGCGTGGCGTCCACCGACACCGTAGTGACCGCCGAGGCGTGTCTCTACTGGGGGACCGCCGCGCTTTCGCCGCCGACCAACCTTGCCTTTACCGCAAGCGCCATCGTAAGCTACGATCCGGTGCAAGGCATCATGGCATTCAACGGCAACGGGTCCGGCGGCGGCACATGGACCGTCGCGGCCAATACGTTGCTAACCGGCCAATGGGTCACGCTCAAGGTCGAGCAGAACTTTGCCACCAAGACCTGGAAACTCTTTGTGAACGGGGTCGAGAAGCTGAACGGATTGGGCTTCAAGGACAACGCCGTAAGCCAGATAACCGGCATTCACGCGCGAAGCGGGGTCGGTGAAAGCCTCTACTGCGACGACGTGACGATTCAGAAACAGTGAGGCCTTTTCGGAGGCAGAAAAGCCATGACACATGCCACGCTTAGGGGACGATACTTCGCGGCGCTCGCCGCACGTCTTCTCGCCATCCTGTTGACCGCCCTGCTCGCCGCGCCCCGCGCATTCGCGGAATGGCGTGTCGCCGTGCCTCCGCCGGGTCAGGAGTACGCGCAAGGCAAGGAGGATGGCGGCGGCGGAATGGCGCTACTCTCCGCCAACGGAACGACCGTCACCACAAACGAGACCGAAGCCACGCCGCAGATTCAGGCGCTGGCACGTGCCCTCGACAACGACCCCAAGCTGATCTACGAGTATGTGCGCAACCACATTGCCTACGATCCGCCGACCTACGGCGTTCACAACGGCGCTCACGGCTGCCTCATGGCTGGCCGCGGCAACGACTGGGATCAAGCAGCCCTCCTGACCTCGCTGCTTCGTACGGCCGGCTACACCACGCGGTTTGGATGCGGTCTCGCGATCTACAATCGCGCAGACCTTGCCGCTTGGCTGGGGGTCAATGCCAACGCGGTGACGAACCTGATCCCTGCGGGTGGGAATCCTTCCGGATCGTACGGAACGAACTACGTGATGAAAAGGGTTTGGGTCGAAGCGCGGATCGGGGGCACATGGTACACCTTCGATCCGGCCTTCAAGACCTATCGGGAGTTTCAGCGGCCGGATCTGCGGGCCGCCATGGGATATACCGAATCCGCCTTTCTTGCCGCTGTCACCAACGGCGCAACCCTGACGGCCGACTACATCAAGAACGCCAACGAAACGAACATCGCCGCCAACCTCACCACCTACGCGACGAACCTCGTCCGCTATATCCAGACGAACAATCCATTGATGAGCGTCGCGGAACTCGTCGGCGGTCGAACGATGCTTTCGGAAACGCTTACCACTTATCCGACCAACCTGCCCAAGGTCATCTCCTTCTACGGAACGCCCGCCACATTTGACCACATCCCTGCCGGCAGCAACGTGACGCTACGTGTTCAGCATGTCGGCATAGACAAGACCTTCAAGGGGTACGAGATCGCGGGCAAGCGGCTGTCGCTCTACTATGACTCGACCAACAGTTATCGGCCTCTGCTTCGTTTGGCGGGCACGCTCGTTGCCACCGGAAACACGACGACCGCCGGCACCACCAATGACCTCGTCGTAAGCGTGGATCAACCTTATGAAGCCTATGGGCAACCCACCTACTGCGACCTTTCCATAACGAACCGCGTAGTGAGCGGAAACCGTTACGTCATCATGCACGATTTCGAAGGCATTTCCCCGAAGGTCATCGCTGCCGCCAACAACCAACTGGCGCGCGATATCGCTTCCGGCCTGACAACCAACTCCGAATCCGTCTTTGCGGGCGGTCTCGAAGTGACGGCGCTCTCCGGATTGCAGCAGTGGCGGCTATCGCGACAACTGCTCGGCCAGTTAGCCGACGTGGTCGGCTACGCCCATCATTTCATCGGCATCATGGCGCAGGAGAGCGGCTATTATGTGGACATTCCCGGCGTGCTCGTGACCATGACATCGGAAACGCAATCCAGCGCCGGCGAAAAGGCGTGGTTCAAGGCATACAGTCTGCTTGCCAGCGCCTTGGAACACGGCGTTCTGGAGGAAAGCCAGGGCAGCGACAAGAAGGCCGCTTCCACAATAAAACTGCTCCAGATCAGCAACGCGAACGGCAAGAAGACCTTCCTTGCCACCAGCAGCAACTGGTCGTCGGTCCGAACGAATTTGGTCAATTACACCGCGTCCCAGACGAACGCCATCAACAACGGGATCGCTCAAGGCTACGTCTATGTTCTGCCGGAAAACGCCAAGATTACGAACCAGCAGTGGGTCGGCCTCGGTTATGTGGCCGCCTATGACACTGCCCAGGGCGGAAGCATCGGCATGTATATCTCCGGCAACTACAACGGTGGATATGCCGGCACCAAGGGGTCGTTCAACGTCGGCTCCAGTCTCAATACCGTTTATACGGCCTACGCCTATTGGCCTTCGGCCGACATTCCCATAACCACTGGCGCCGATCCGGTTGACCTCCACACCGGGAACTTTGTCTCCGAACGCGTGGACATCGCCATCGGCAACGGTCCGGAACCGGGCGGACTCAAACTCTCCAGGAACTACAACAGCGGTCAGAATTACCGGAAGACCGCAATGGGATACGGCTGGACGCATAGCTACGACATCGGCGTGACGACGGTCAGCCATGGCGATCCGTCCTTCGGCCTGCGCCGCCCCGAGGACGCGGCACCGCTCATCGCGCAGAGCATTGTCACCCTCGATCTCATGCAGGGCACACCGGACGTGCGCGACTGGGTGGCCGCGTCGCTTGCCACCAAGTGGGGCATGGATCAGGTTATCAACAATAGCGCCATCATCCGTTTCGGTGCGCGCTCCCTTGAATACGTCAAACTCCCGGACGGCTCCTACGTCGCCCCGCCGGGCGTCACGACCACGCTCAGCAAGCAGGGGACATCCTTCATTCTCCAGGAACGCTTCGGCACGACCTACACGTTCAACTCGAATGGCGCCATATCGGTCTGGCGGGACGCGGACAGCAACAGCGTGAGTTTCACCTACAACTCTTCGACAAACCTCACGACGGTCAGCAACAGTTTCGGCCGCGCGCTCACGTTCACCTACACCAACGGTCTGATCGCCAAGGTCAGCGACAACGCCGGTCGGTCCGTGTCCTATTCCTACACGAGCAGCAATCTCACGTCCGTTCTCGACCCCGGCTCGAACACCTGGACGATGACCTACAACACGAACCGCTGCCTCGTGACCATGCGGGACCCGGCGTCCCGGCTGACCATCAGCAACACGTACGATGCCGTCTCCAAGGTCCAGAGCCAGATGAACGGCGCAAGCAACGTCTGGAATTTCTTCATCAGCGGCTGGCGCGGCGTGGAGGAGGACCCGCAGGGTGGCCGGACGATCCATTACTTTGACGACGACGGGCGGAACCTCGGCACGCAGGACGCCCTCGGCAGCCGGACCTATCGCGTGTACGATTCGCATGGCCACCTCGTCACGAACATAGACGCCCGCGGCTACGCCACGGTGTTTCAGTACGACAACAACCACAACGTCACCAACCGGACCGACGCGCTGACGAATCGCACGGCCTACGCCTACGACAGCCAGTTCCGGCTGATATCCGTCACCGATCCGCTGGGCAACGTCACCCGCTACGGTTACGATTCGAAGCACCACGTCACGAACATCGTGGACGCCCTGAACAACGTCTCGACGATGAGCTACACCTCGAAGGGCCTCCTACAGCAGCTCACCGAAGGCAACGGCCGCCGCACGTCCACCTACACTTACGACTCCTACGGAAATCCAATCACGCTCACGCGCACGGACGGCGGCACGATCAGCAACCAGTACGACTCGGCCGGAAACCTCACCGCCCGGATTGACCAGAACAGCCGCACGAACCGCTGGACCTGGGACAAGCGCCGACTCCTAACTTCCGACAGGGATGCGGCTGGCTTCACGGTGAGCAACGTCTATGACGCCGCCGGGTTGCTTATCAGGACCATTGACCGCAACGGGAACACGAACCAGACGACCTATACCGCCACCTACAAACCGGACACCATAACGCTGCCGAACGGCGGCACCATTCAGCACAGGTATGACTCCCGCGACTGGCTGGTGTCCGTCACCGATCCGCTCGGCCGGGTCACGAGCAACCGCTACGACAAAGCCGGGCGGAGGATCGCCGTCATTGACGCGATGGGCAACGCAACGTCATTCGCCCTGGACGCCAACGGCAACGTGACGGCGCAGACGAACGCGCTCGGCAAGGTGACGACCTTCGCTTTCGACGCCCTTAACCGCCTGGTCAGCACCGTTGATCCGCTGAGCCACACGAATGCCTTCGAATATGACGCACTCGGCAGGCAGATCGCCGCCACCGACGCCGACGGGTTCCGCACCGAGTTCCAATTCGACGCGCTGGGTCGAAAGATCGCCGTCTTCAAAGCCGACGGAACGGTGGAGCGTTTTGAGTACGACGCGCTCAACAATCCTACGGCGTTCGTGAACGGCGAGGGCAAACGCGCCACGTTCGCCTATGACGCCATGGCCCGGCTTCGCGCGGCGACCAACGCGGTCGGCTACGCAACGACATACACGTATGATCCGGCAGGGAACCGGACCAACCGCGTGGACGCCAACGGCGCCACGACCCAGTACCGGTACGATTCGGTGAATAACCTCACCAACATCGCCTATCCCGGCGGCCTGACGGTGCGTTTCAGTTACAACGGCAACCGACTCGTAACCGCGATGGTGGACACGACCGGTACCAACACCTGGCAGTACGATCGGATGAACCGGATCACGAACGTTGTCGCGTCCGGTCCGGGTGCGCCGACTCGCCAGGTCGCCTACGCCTACGATCTTGCCGGGAACCGGACCGCCGTCACCTTCGCGGACAGCAAGACGGTCGCCTACGGCTTCGACTCGCTCAATCGCGTCACAAACGTTACAGACTGGGCGTCTCGAAAAACGGGCTTCGCGTATGATGCGCTCAGCAGGAAGACCAGCATGGCCTATCCAAACGGCGCGAGCGGTACTTGGGACTGGGATGACGCCAACCGTCTGTCGCGCATCCGCTACGCGAGCGGCGGCAGCAACTTCGTTGATCGCACCTACACCATGAGCGCGGCGGGCGACATCACGGCTATGGACGTTGCCGCCGGTCTCATGCCGCAACTCACGGCCGCCGTTCAGCGGTTCAGCCAGAACGTGGCCGACGAGTTGACCCAGATCATGGAGAAAGTCACGCCGGACGCGCCGGCCTGGACCACCAACGCATGCTTCAGCTACCGCAACGGCAACCTCACCAACGCCGCTGGCATGACGCTGAGGTACGATTCCGAGAACCGGTTGACCAGCACGGTTTCCGGCTCCACGACCACCACCGCGACATATGACGGTCAAGGCAACCGGGTCAAACTGGTGGCGGTCATGATCGGACAAACCAACGGCACATGGTTCGTTCTGGATTACGCCGATCCGCTCCGGCGGCCGCTTGCCGAACTGGATTCAACAGGGAATCCCGTCAGGTACTTTGTGTGGGGTCGTGGACTTGTGGCACAGGTGGAAACCAACGGGACCATCCGCTACTTTCACGCCGACGGCCAGGGTTCCACGCTCGCGTTGACGGACGGCGCGGGCGCACCGACCGACGCGTGGTTTTACTCGCCTTACGGCGAGACCTTGAATCGCACCGGCTCCGCGGCCGTTTCGTTCACCTGGACCGGTGGCTATGGTGTCCGGTCGGATACGTCTGTCCTCTACTTCATGCGTCACCGTTACTATCACCCCGGCTTGATGCGGTTCACCAGCGCCGACCCCATCGGACTGGCGGGCGGCGGTAACCTGTTCGTGTACGCCAACGGCAACCCTCTCACGTTCCTCGACTTCCTCGGACTATGCGCGGAACTGAGCGCACGGCATTGGTATGATGATGTCGCCGGGTATCCCTGGTCTGTGGTCAACAACGCACGGAGTACGGCAGATCACATCTATCGGGGACTCTACACGGGTGACCAAATGGCCTCTGACGAAATGTACAATTCGGCAGTTGATGCCGCAGGGACTTACGTCTACGAGAGAAGCCCAGTCCGGGGAGCCTACGCAGGTGTCATATTCGAGAGCCGCCTGACATCGGGTAACACAGCCCTCTACGGCGGCGTGACGCTCGGCGGGACATGGACCGTTGACGAAGGTTCCGGTGGGTTTGTGGGGGCTGCTGCGGGTCCTGGCTCGGCCGCGCACGACACAGGGACAGGGATGTTCACACGGCAAAGAGTTCTTGCGGGTCCGGTCGTTTCTGTCAGCCAAGATAGCGGGGTCAACGTTGCTCCCGGAGCCTTGGTCGGCAGCACTCAAGGAACGGAGGCCAGCCCAATGGGTGGTTCTGCGGATGTTGGCATCTCGTCGGGGCCAGTGATCCCCCTCGGTATTGGGCGAGGGCATGTCGGCGTTGGCATTCTGATTGACGTTAATCGTCTTCGCTACGTTATCCCTGACAATATTCGCGCCATGCAGGGGCTTTCACCTTGATGAATATCGTGAAGTTCATCCTGCCGGGCATCGTGTTTGGGATAGTCGGGATACTTCTGCTCATCGGTGTTCGTGTGGAGCGTTTCCGGTTCTCGACGCGAGACGGCAGAAGGGTTGCCGCCATCAGTCAACTCATGGTGGGGATCGCCTTCATCTACGTCGGAACAGGACTGCTCATGCTCGCCCATGACCGAAATATCCTGAGCGTCAAGCTGCTGCTGTTGTTGGCCGGAATCGCCATCGCTGCTGGCCTCTGCAAAGACCTGAAGGACACGTGGCGAGAACGCAGAACTTCTACGAATCGGAAGTAACCCAAGACGGAGGCATGACCGCTATGAAACGGCTGGTATTCGCTCTCTTTATCGCCTTTGGACTCGCCGCCCCCGCCGCGACGATCACCTACACCTACGATGCGCAGCACCGGCTGGTGCAGGCGAGCTACTCGGCGTCGGAGAAGGTGTTCTACAACTACGATGCCGCCGGGAACATGGACCAGCACGTCACGATCACGAACGCGAAATATCTGGAAAGCTGGTTGCTGTACCTTGCCCGCCATAGCTTTAGCGACGGCGGGTTCTCGCTGCCGGACTCCGTCTATCCTGGTTGGTTATTCGCCCCGTGGGAGACGAGGTGGCGGGTGCTGCAAGCCGAGAAGGGTTGAGTGTTCCGATATGCGAACTGCGCGAACATGGCGATGGTTGGCGGTTCCGGCCCTCTTGTGGCCGCTCCCCACCATTGCCTCGTTCACCCATCCGCATCCGCGCGAGGCGCTGATTCGCCAACCGCCGGCCGTCTGCTCGTCTCCTGCGTTCCTTGACGTGGACGTGCTGTACGTCCTCAACAACGGGCAGTTTCTGCCCGTTGCCGCCGCGATCCACGCCTACGATGCGGCGGGCGACATCACGGCCAACGTTCAGCGGTTCAGCCAGAACGCGGCCGACGAGTTGACCCAGATCCTGGAGAAAGCCACACCCGACGCCCCGGCCTGGACCACCAACGCACGCTTCAGCGACCGCAACGGCAACCTCACCAACGCCGCCGGGATGACGCTGAGGTACGATTCCGAGAACCGGTTGACGAACGTTGTTTCCGGCTCCACGACCGCCACCGCGACATATGACGGCCAGGGCAACCGGATCAAACTGGTTGCGGTCACGGCCGGACAAACCAACGTGACATGGTTCGTTCTCGATTACGCCGATCCTCTGCGGCGTCCGCTCGCGGAACTCAATGCGGCGGGCAATCCCGTGCGGTACTTCGTGTGGGGCCGTGGCCTTGTGGCCCAGGTCGAGACCAACGGAACCATCCGCTACTTCCACGCGGACAGCCAGGGTTCCACGCTGGCACTGACCGATAACGCGGGCACGCAGACTGACGCCTGGTTCTACTCGCCGTACGGGCAAACCTTGAATCGAACCGGCTCCACCGACACCTCGTTCCAGTGGCTGGGGGCGCATGGGGTGCGGTGCGAAGGCGGCGGCATCTATCTCACCCGCTATCGCGCCTACCACGCGGGGTTGATGCGGTTTACGTCGAGCGATCCGCTGGGGATTGCCGGAGGCGCGAACCTTTTCGTATATGCCAACGGCAACCCGCTCCTGCTGATTGACCCATGGGGGTTGTGCGCGGAACTGAGTCAATGGCACTGGTACGATGACGTTATCAGCTACGGCTGGCAGACTGGGCGGAATGCCGCGGACTACGTCACCGCTCCATTCAGACAAGTCTACAATGCCGCGGATACCTACTACGCCAATCCAACCGTTGAGAACGCAGCCTATTTGGCGCAAGCCTATCTGCCGGTCGTTATCGGCGCGGGTCTGTCTGCACTTGCGCCAGCAGTTGAAGCAAGCACTCCGGCAACTGTGGCAAACCCGGTTCCCTCGACAGTGGCGCGTGTTGTTCCAGGATCAACAGTCCCCTCAACTTTGGGACGTGCGGGCGCTTCGGACGTGTTTGTCACGGCCGCTGATGACATCGTAGGAATGAACGCCGCACAAATTCAACAGCGACTGTCAATATCACCAAGCCCAACATACACCGTCATCGAATTTCCAACGCCGTCGAGCGGTCTCGCCAGTCCGGTAAACCGGCTCGATCCCGGTTTCGTTGGAGGCGGGGTGACCGGCGGCGGCGCACGGGAGTTTGTTTTGCCGAACGGTCCTGTCCCCGCCAACGCCACATGGAGGGTCGTGCCTTGACATCGCTGCGACCCGACGAAAACGATCTGGTCGGAGAGTGGGTCTTTGCCGCTGGCAAGATGAATGGCGACGCAACCTGTGCCAGAATCAACCATCTCATTTCAGAGGTCTTAAAGGAACTTGGCCGGGATGCGAGCGGTTGGGATGTCCTCTACGTGGATCCGAATGATGGTCGGTACTGGGAATTGACTTACCCCAAGAGCCATATGCACGGCGGCGGGCCGCCGCGGCTGACATGCCTCTCGCTCGAACAGGCCAAGGTGAAGTACGGCGATGTGCTTGGAAAGGAGGAGAAGTAGAATGAGGACTACCCTGTTGTTGATGGTGTTCGTTCTCTCCGCCTCTCTCGCGAGCGCCGCGACGATCAGTTACACCTACGATGCGCAGCACCGGCTGGTGCAGGCGAGTTACAGCGCGTCGGAGAAGGTGTTTTACAACTACGATGCGGCCGGGAACGTGGACCAGCATGTCACGATCACCGACGCGAAATATCTGGAAAGCTGGTTGCTCTACCTCGCCCGCCATAGCTTTGGCGACGGCGGGTTCTCCCTGCTGGACACCGTCTATCCGGCTCCGCTGCTTGGCCTCCGTAGCCGCTCGACCTGCGAAGCCTTGGCGAAGAAGGTTGGCGAAGGAGGGCTCGCCCCGTGGGAGACGAGGTGGCGGGTGGTATTGGCCGCAAAAGGTTGACTGTGCCGATATGAGAATGGCGCGAACATGGCGATGGTTGGCGGTTCCGGCCCTCTTGTGGCCGTTCGCGGCCATTGCCTCGTTCACCCATCCCAATCCGCGCGAGGCGCTGATTCGCCGGCCGCCGGCCGTGTGCTCGTCTCCCGCGTTCGTTGAGGTAGACTTGCTGTACGTCCTCAGCAACGGGCTGTTTCTGCCCGTTGGCGCCGCGATCCACGCCTACGATGCAGCGGGCGACATCACGGCCACGGACGTTGCCGCCGGTCTCATGCCGCAACTCACGGCCGGCATGCAGCGGTTCAGCCAGAACGACGCGGATGAGTTGACCGAGATCATGGAGAAAGCCACGCCCGACGCGCCGGCCTGGACCACCAACGCATGCTTCAGCGACCGCAACGGCAACCTCACCAATGCCGCCGGCATGGCGCTGAGGTACGATTCCGAGAACCGGTTGACCAGCACGGTTTCCGGCTCCACAAGCACCACCGCGACGTATGACGGTCAGGGCAACCGGGTCAAACTGGTGGCGGTCACGGCCGGACAGACCAATGTGACGTGGCTCCTTCTGGATTACGCCGATCCGTTGCGCCGTCCACTCGCGGAACTGGATTCAGCCGGTAATCCTGTCCGTTACTTCGTGTGGGGCCGTGGCCTTGTGGCCCAGGTCGAGACCAACGGAACCATCCGCTACTTCCATGCCGACGGCCAGGGTTCCACGCTGGCACTGACCGATAACGCGGGCACGCCAACCGACGCCTGGTTCTACTCGCCGTACGGGCAGACCTTGAATCGAACCGGCTCCACGGCTGTGCCCTTCACATGGGCCGGCGGCTATGGCGTCCGGTCGGATGCGTCTGGCCTCTACTTCATGCGGCACCGGTATTATCACCCCGGCCTTATGCGCTTTGTTTCCGCCGATCCGGTCGGAATCATGGCCGGAGGCGGCAACCTCTACTGGTACGCGAATGGTTCGCCGCTCGTACTCTTGGACCCGCATGGCCTTTGGAGTTGGGATCAAACATTTGGAGTGATGCGTGCCGTCGGCGGTGGCCTTGAAGCCGGCGCTGGCTACGGCCTGGCGACGGCCAGCGCCGCATTTGGTGCAGCTTCAAGTTGGAGGGGGGGTGGCTTGATCGCAGGAGCAGCAGGAACGGCTGGAGGCATCGCGGTCGGAGCCCATGGTGTGGATCAATTCCAAGCCGGTGTTCGGCAAGCATTCACACACCAGCAAGTGGATTCCCTGACGTCTGTTGCCCTGCAGGAAACAACTGGGATGTCGCGAAACACGGCTAACCTCGTTGACGCGGGTATCAGTGTCGCGGGGTCTATTGGCGCAGGGTTAGGCACTACCGTAATCCGTGCCCAGTCGGCTCTGTCATCGGAGGCTGTCAACGCCCCTCTTTGGAGGCAGGTTCTATATCATGAGATTGGCCAGAAGACGCTTCCTGATGACGCTAGCACGTTCTACTCAACATGGTTCGCCAACCCTGTCGATCGAGGAGCGGCTATTGTGGCTGACCAAGGATGGAGTCAGGCGCTCAGACCACAAAACGCAGGGTGGACCCTTGGAATCGGCAAGACTTTCGCGACAGGTCCCACACCGTTGGGATGGGGTGGTTCCGCCGCACTTTTTATCGGCGGAGCTACGGCCGGGCAGTACATCACGGGCGCGATGAAACTAGGCAAGTAGACATGTTTGGATTGCTTCCACTAGCGGTTCTAGTTTGTGTCACTGTCATTTCAGGTGCGTTCCTTTCGCAACGACTTGGGATGAGTGACGTTGCCGTCTGGACTCTCTCACTGATTGCGGGAACCGCGTCCTGGCTTCTTTACTGGTGCGGACTTAGACTGTTTGGTGCATGGTTGGATCGCCAAAGCAACCGCAAGCAAAGCAATCGGACTCGACAACATCACTGATTGAGGAACGGAAATGAAGACGTCAGTATTCCTCGCGCTTTCGATTGCGTTCGCTCTGCCGTGCCTTGCCGGCACCATCACCTACACCTACGATGCGCAGCACCGGTTGGTGCAGGCGAGTTACAGCGCGTCGGAGAAGGTGTTTTACAACTACGATGCGGCCGGGAACGTGGACCAGCATGTCACGATCACGGATGTGAAGCATCTGGAAAACTGGTTGCTGTACCTTGCCTGCCATAGCTTTAGCGACGGCGGGTTCTCCCTGCTGGACACCGTCTATCCGGCTCCGCTGCTTGGCCTCCGTAGCCGCTCGACCTGCGAAGCCTTGGCGAAGAAGGTTGGCGAAGGAGGGCTCGTGCCTTGGGAGACGACGTTGCTGGAAAATTCACCGGGGGAAAATTCACCGGGGTGACATCTCAACATTCAACAATTTTGTTGCTGAAGGTTTGCGACCGCTCGGTCGTGGCGCGCGCGTGTTTCCAGCCGCTGGACGGCCATGCTGACCGCCGCGTAATCAATGCCGCCCAGTGCCGCGCCGATTTGCCGCAGCGTCAGCCCCGTATGCCGGCGGGCCACCCACATCACCAGCGCCGCCCCCGGATCGCCGTAGCGCTCCCGGAACTGCTCCCAGCGCTCCCCCTTGACCTGCTCAACCGCCGCGATGATCTGCTCTGTCCGCAGTCGCGCGCGCAACTGCCGTTTGCCCGCCAGTTCGCGGCCTACACCCGTGCCGCGGCCCAGCGACTGGACGCGCTTCAGGAACGCTGCCCCGCCAATCGCCAAGCTGTCGCGTAACGCCTCCAGCCTCGGCGCCGCCGCTCCCTGCCGCAACCGCCCGCGCACATCCGCCCGGTACGCCGCCGCGCTGCTTTCCTGCCTTCCCGCCCCCGCCCGCCGTGCGATTTCCGCCGTAGACAGCCAAGGCGGCGCCTGCACGTAGCCGGCATACGCGCGATACGAACTCCATGGGTAGGTGCGCAGCCGCCGCAACCGCTCCGCCACCTGCGCCCGGCTCGGCGGCGCGCCCACGCCCGTCTTGGCGCCTTGCCGCTCCCGCCGCGAGAGCCCCAGCCCCTTGATCCGCAGCGGATTCAGATGCAGGTACAGACTCAACTCGTACGCCCAGGCACCGTCTTCCACCGCCACCGCCTTGTACGGCCTCTGAAACACCGGCCCGCTGCGCCGATGCCGGGCATTGAACCAAGCCGCGTAGCCCAGATTGAGCCACTGCATGGCCCGGCTCAGGTTCCCCTCCGGCGTCTGCACCAGCAGATGATAGTGATTATCCATCAGCACGTAGGCGTGCAGCAGCAGCCGATACCGCTCCACCACCTCGCCGAGCAGTTCCAGGAAGTGCCGCCGGTCCCGCGCGTCGCGGTACAGCACCATGCGATTCAGCCCCCGACTGAACGCATGATACCACCCACCCCGCAGATGGACCCGCAGTGGCCGCGCCATGTTCCCACTCTTGCGCAACGCCGATGCGAAGTCAAGGCGACAATGTTGAATGTTGAGATGTCACCCCAATGGCGTGATACATGGAGGACGCAGTGACTTACAAGCGCGTGACCCAGGAAGAGCGTAGGCTGATTTATCGTTGGCGTCGAGAAGGATGTGGAGTTCGGGAGACAGCGCGGCGTCTGGGGCGATCGGCGGGGAGCATCAGCCGGGAGCTGGCCCGGAACGAGGGGAAGAGGGGCTACCGGTGGAAACAAGCGCACTGGAAGGCACGAGAACGGGCGAAGCGGCGTGGTCCCCGGCGGTTTACCGAGGCGGTGCGTTTGGACGCCGAGAAGAAGCTTCGCGAGGGCTGGACGCCGGAGATCATCAGCGGGCGGGCACGGATGGAGGGCCGGGCGTGGGTCTGCAAGGAGACGATCTGCAAGCATGTCTACGCCGAAGCCAAGGCCGGTGGCGAGCTGTGGAAGAACCTGCCGCGGGCACACCGCAAGCGGCGGCGGCGTTGTCCGCGCATGGATGGTCGGGGACGGGGCAGGATTCCGAACCAGCGCATGATCGACACGCGGCCGGCGGAGGTGCAGACCCGTGCCGTGGTCGGACACTGGGAAGGCGATCTGATC
>Ga0209101_1000167_pt1 | contig 56200 bp, 36 predicted proteins | sample ConPoolayeCmetaG_FD_185481 | JGI IMG/M metagenome (GOLD analysis project Ga0209101, IMG submission 185481) | Hot spring microbial mat communities from California, USA to study Microbial Dark Matter (Phase II) - Cone Pool mat layer C metaG... ... | reverse complement strand
GGCTTGCCATTGAGCGGACGATGGCCACAAGCTAATGGAGGGACGCGCTGCGTCGCGTCCGTCGGATGTGACAATGTCCGGCGAATTAGCAACGCCAAAGGCGGCCACGACGGAGCGTGGCCCTCCACAATCATCCGATAACGGGCGCGTCAAACGCGCACCCGTTACGCCGCAAGGGAATAACGTCTCTTTGTCTGTTTTGGTGTCTTTGTGCCTTGGTGGTGCCCCAACGTTCTTGTGTGCGGTTGGAGGCCTGGATTGTCGACTATACTCCGCACGGGTTGAAACGAGATGTTTTTCCCTAGCTACAATGATTTGTTCTTTCCCGCCGGGAGCATTAAACTGCTGGGTTTTCCAGCGGTGGCTCCCAGCTACTGTACTTCGGGGCCGGAAAATGGGTAATCTTCCTCTAGCGAGCTGAGCCAACGGTATTTTCCACCTACAAGCCAGTTGTACACATGGCCGCTTGCCGGCCGTGGTGCCAGTGCTGCTTGACTGCGCTGGGCGGGGCGACCTAAGATAGGCGGTTCGGTCATCTGAACCGTAACGGTTCGGTAACCGTAACGCTTCGGTTATCTGCACCCAAAGCGGTCTGCCATGGGCAATGTGAAGGTAGCGATTATCGGTTTCGGGACGGTCGGTTCGGGCGTGGCCCGGTTGCTGCTGGAGCACGGCCAGCGGATAGCGCGGCACGTGGGGCGGCGTGTCGAGTTGGCTTACGTGGTGGATGTGGACCTGACGCGGCCGCGGAACGTCACTTTGCCGCCGGGGATACTGACCAATGACCTCGACAGGGTGCTCGGCGATCCGGAAGTCGCGGCCGTCGTGCAGCTGATCGGCGGCATCGAGCCTGAGCGCACCATAATGCTTAGGGTATTGGAAAGCGGCAAAGACGTGATCACCGCCAACAAGGCCTTGCTGGCCGAGCACGGCCCGGAGCTGTTCGACCGGGCACGTCGCCTGGGCCGGTCGATCGCCTTCGAGGCGGCGGTGGCCGGCGGGATACCGATCATTGCGGCGATGAGCGAGTGCCTGGCGGCCAATCAGATCGAATCGATCCATGCCATTCTCAACGGCACGAGCAACTTCATCCTCAGCCAGATGGAAGAGGAAGGGGCTTCATACCAGCAGGCGCTGGCCGAGGCGCAGCGGCGCGGCTACGCCGAGGCCAATCCGGCGATGGACGTCGACGGCAGCGATGCCGCCCAGAAGCTGGCCATCCTGGCTCACTTGGCCTTCGGAGCACGCGTAAACTGGCGTGATATTCCGCGGACGGGAATCGATACGGTGGACGTGGCCGACATGCGCTACGCGCGCGAACTGGGCTATGCCATCAAGCTGCTGGCTGTGGCCAACCTTGTGCCCGAAGGACTGGAACTGCACGTTTCGCCCACCTTGGTGCGGCGCGGGACGCCGCTGGCCGAGGTTCGCGGGGCGTACAATGCTATCCGGCTGGTGGGCGATGCGGTGGGGAGATTGTTTTTCCAGGGTCTGGGCGCCGGGCAGATGCCCACGGCCTCGGCGGTGGTGGCCGACCTGATCGGGACGCTGGTCGGGCGCACTAGGATCACATTCCAGGCGCTGAACCTGTGGTCGAACGACGAGGCGGTGCGCGTCGTCCCGCGCGATCCGGCCAAGGTGCCAGGGCGTTTCTATTTGCGGCTGAACGTCGAGGACCGGCCGGGCGTAATGGCGGAAATCGCAGGCGTGCTGGGACGCAAGGCCATCTCCATTGCATCGGTGATCCAGCACGAAACGGCCGAAGAGGCGACCGATGTGGTACCGCTGGTGTTCATGACACACACCGCCCCGGAAGGCGCGATGGCCGAAGCCGTGGCGGAGATCGAACGTTTGCCGTCGGTGCATCCGCCCAGCGTGCGGATGCGCGTGAGGGATTGAGTGTCGGGCTTGGTTGGATCGTCGACATGCCTAATGGTGCATACCGGCAGAGTGTTCCACGCCGACCGGTTGACCGTACTGCGCCAGCAGCATCTGGTTGGGATGTAGCAAAGCCTTGAAATACGCGATTGTCATTCCTGATGGTTGTGCCGACGAGCCGCAGGAGGCGCTGGGCGGGCTGACGCCGCTTCAGGCCGCACACCTGCCGGCGATGAACGCTGTGGCGGCGGCCGGCGTGGTAGGCCGGGCCAATCACACGCCCGAGCAGTTGCCTCCCGGTTCCGACACCGCCAATCTGAGCCTCTTGGGCTACGACCCGGTAGAACACTACACGGGCCGCGCTCCCCTGGAGGCCGCTGCGCAGGGCATCGCTTTGGGGCCGCACGACTGGGCGGTGCGCTGCAATCTGGTGACCATCGAAGACCAGCAGATGCGCGACTTTACCGCCGGGCACATCTCCACGCCCGAAGCGGCTGCGCTGGTGCGGACACTTCAGCAACACCTGGGCAGTGCGTCAGTGCAGTTCTACGCGGGGGTAAGCTACCGCAATTTGCTGGTGGTGCGGGGCAGTGCGGGTCAGGAGCCGTTTTCGCGCGACACGCAGACTACTCCCCCGCACGACCTGACGGACAAATCGGTCATCGACGCATATCCGCGCGGGCCGGGCAGCGACCTGCTGAACCAGCTTATGAGCGACAGCATCGCCCTGTTTGCCGAGCACCCGGTGAACGTCGCCCGCCGCCAGCAAGGCAAGCTGCCGGCCACGAACATCTGGCTGTGGGGACTGGGCAGCGCACCGCGTTTGCCGTTGTTTATCGAGCGATACGAGAAGCGCGGAGCGATGATAACGGCCGTGGACTTGCTGCGCGGTCTGGCGGCGCTGATCGGCTGGGAGCGAATCGAGGTGCCCGGGGCTACTGGTTACCTGGATACCGATTACGCGGCCAAAGGGCATTACGCCGTAGAGGCGCTGAAGCAGTTCGATATGGTATGCGTGCATATCGAAGCGCCCGACGAGGCGTCGCACGAAGGCGATGCGGCCGCGAAAGTCAAAGCATTGGAAGAGATAGACCGGCACATCGTGGCTCCCCTGTTCGAGGCTCTGAAGGGCTTGGGCAGCTACCGCTTGCTGGTGACTCCCGATCATCCGACGCCGTTGCGGACCAAAACGCACGCCCACGGTTACGTGCCGTTTGCGATGGCCGGTGCGGGTATCGAGCCGGACGGCATCAACGCGTACGACGAAGTATCGGCGGCCAGCAGCCCGCTGGTCTTCGATAAAGGCTGGCAGTTGATGGATTACTTCCTAAAATAAGCAAAGCTAAGATTTGCACTTGACCAATAGCAGAAAACATAATAGAAACTACCAGCCTTGCCGACCGGCTGTGATCCGGCATTCCGGGGCAGACATCGGCTGGTACAGTAAGTGGCACAAAGACCGCTGTGGAGCAGTTCGAGTAACAACGGGCAAAGGTCTGTTTCGCTATGCCGATCATCGTGCAGAAGTTCGGCGGCACCAGTGTTGCCGACAGTAATAAGATTCTCGCCGCTGCGCGCAAGGCGATTCGCGCCAAGCAGCAAGGCAATCAGGTGGTGGTGGTCGTCAGTGCGATGGGCCACACTACCGACGAGTTGATCGCCCTGGCCCGGCAGATTTCCGAAAACCCGCCGGCGCGGGAAATGGACATGCTGCTATCCACCGGCGAGCAGGTCAGCGTGGCGCTGATGGCGATGGCCATCCACGCGCTGGGATACGAGGCGGTAAGCATGACCGGCGCGCAGATCGGGATAGTCACCGACAGCGTGCACACCAAGGCGCGTATCCGACGCATCTCTACCGATCGGATGCGCCAGGCGCTGGACGAGGGAAAGATCGTCATTGCGGCCGGCTTTCAAGGGATCGACGAGAAGTTCAACATCACTACGCTGGGGCGCGGCGGCAGCGACACTACCGCCGTAGCATTGGCGGCCGTGCTGCACGCCGATGCCTGCGAGATTTACACCGATGTGGATGGAGTGTATACCACCGACCCGCGTCTGGTGGCCGAGGCCCGCAAGCTCAGCCGCATCAGTTACAGCGAAATGCTGGAGCTGGCCAGTGCGGGAGCGGCGGTAATGCACAACCGCTCCATCGAGTTCGGCAAGAAGTTCAAGGTGCCGATCCATGTGCGGAGCAGTTTCAGCGACGTGCCGGGCACGCTGATCAGCGATCAGCCGGAGTCTTACGCCCAGCCGGTGTGCGGTGCGGCGCTGGCCAAGAACGAGGCCCGGGTAACTGTCCAGGGACTGCCCGATCGCCCGGGCACGGCCCAGACCATCTTCAACGCCCTGGCTGCCCGGAACATCGGCATCGACATGATCGTGCAGAACGTCGCCGCCAAGGGGCTGGCCGATCTGTCGTTTACGGTGCCGCGCGACGAATTGCCCGGCGCACTGGCGGCTCTGCAAGAGGCGGCCGAAAAAGCCGGCGCCGAAGGCGTCAGCTACGACGACAACGTGGCCAAGGTGTCGATAGTGGGCTTGGGCATGGCCACCCAGACCGGTGTGGCCGAGAGGATGTTCCGCGCCTTGGGCGAAAAGGGGATCAACATCCAGATGATAACCACCAGCGAGATCAAGATCTCGGTGCTCGTCGACCGCGAGCACGCCCACGAGGCGCTGCGCACCGTGCACGAGGCATTCCAGTTGCATCAGCCCCCGCCGGTGTGCGAGGCGCCTGCTGCGGCAGCGTCGCCTCCTGCCGGACCGAACCGCACTGCGGAGCTGGTGGCCCAGATGGAATGCATGGAAGAGCTGATGATCGAAGGCATCACGCTGGACCAGACGCAGGCGCGGGTGACCGTCAGCGATTTGCCGGATCGACCAGGGCTGGCGGCCCAATTGTTCGAGCAGATTGCCGCTGCCGGGGTGGTGGTGGACATGATAGTGCAGAGCGTGGGCCGCGACGGCAAGGCCGACATTTCCTTTACCGTTCCCACCGGTTCGCTAGACCCGTGCCTGGCGACGGTGACCAAGCTGGCCGGTTCCCTCGGCTGCCCGCCGCCGACCAGCGCTCCGCAAGTAGCCAAGCTGTCGGTATTCGGCGTGGGCATGAAGAGCCACACCAGTCTTTCCAACAGGATGTTCCAGGCTTTGGCGGCCGCGGGGATCAACGTCGATATGATCAGCACCAGCGAAGTGCGAGTCAACGTGGTGGTCGACGGCCGACATGGCGCCAAAGCCCTGGAAGCGCTGGAAAAAGAGTTCGCCGATGTGCTGGTATAGCCCGCCGAACCAGCCTCGTGCGGTGCTGGCCGGCTAGCAATCCCCGGCTTGTGCGCCCATGCAGCTTCTCTGAGCGTGGATCAAGTTGCCGCAACGCTGGGGCAACGCCCCGCGCCCCGCTATTGCTGGTAACGTAACACGTCGTTCAGCACGTCTTCTTCTATGTACAGGGGCAGTCGGGGATTGCAACACAGCGACACGGCTATGGCGTCGGACGGCCGGCAATCGACTGCGATCAGCTCGCCGTTGTGACGGATGCGCAGCCTGGCGTAGTAGGTCTGATCTTTCAGTTCGGTGATGACCACATCCTGCAATTGGCCGCCGAGGTGTTCAACAATGCTAACGATCAAATCGTGAGTCAACGGACGAGGCGGCACGAATCCTTTCACGCGGCGCTCGATAGTCTTTGCCTCGAACTCTCCGATCAACATAGGAAAACCACGCGTGCCGCCGACCTCCTTCAAGTAGATCACCTGCTCCGCGTCCAGGTCTTTGGTGATTATCCGCGATAGCTCGATTGCGATGGGCATAATGACATCCTCGCAACAACTTGCACGCAAAATCAGTTGGCCCCGCCACGCGAGGCCAACAGTCGATTATATCCTGCCGCAACACTAAGCAACCAGGGGGCGCAGATCGCGCCAGCCGGGGCGGGCCCCGTCGGCGGCAAGCGCCAGGCTTGATCTGCCGTGCTCTAACCGCCGTGCTCTATGTGCCGTGCTGTAATCGCCCTACCCTATCCGCCCTGCTGCATCCGGTGCGTTGCATCCGGCCCGATGCCCGGCTTGTTCGGCAATGGCTGCCGGGAAAGGCGCTTTCCCCAGCCGTGCAGCCCTGCGGGGGCATCCAGTCCGGCTGGCGAAGTTTTGCCCCTGGCCGGCGGCTATTGCGGGGGTAGTTGTGGCAGGCACAGGGCGGCTATATAATTTGCGGTCTTAATTACTGCCGCCCTGGCGCTGGCAGGATTTTCGCCAATTTTTACAGCTCGACCTTGCACAACCAGGGTGTTGTCGCTTCCTGGCCGCCGTACCACCAAGACCCAAGGACACTGGGGGCCAGTTGGTTGTCGTCCCAATTGCAGCGCGCGATGGGTATTGTGCATGTGCTGGGCCGGCCAGCGGTCAGCGGCGAAAACTTTGTGTCTTTGTGCCTTGGTGGTTGGTTTTCAGTTCGACTTGGGTGAACGAATCATCTTATAAAGGAGAAGTACTGTGGCAATTCGCGTTGGTATCAATGGTTTTGGTCGCATCGGGCGGTTGGTCTTCCGCGTGATGATGGAACGCCGCGGTGTGTTCGAAGTGGTAGGCATCAACGACATCACCGACACAAAAACCTTGGCCTACCTGCTCAAGTACGACAGCATCCACCGGCGCTATCCGGGCGCGGTCGAGTACGACGCGGAAAACCTGATCGTCGACGGCCAGAAAATCCCCGTCATGGCCATCAAGGACCCCTCGACGCTTCCCTGGGGCAAACTGGGCGCCGAAGTGGTAGTGGAAAGCACCGGCGCGTTTACGTCTCGGGGCGGCGGCGGAAAGCCCGGTTACGCCAGCCATCTGGAAGCCGGGGCCAAGAAAGTCATCCTCAGCGCACCGGCAAAAGACGAGCCTGACTTGACCTGCGTGATCGGTGTGAACGACGATCAACTGCGGCCGGAACACAAGCTTGTTTCCAACGCCAGTTGCACCACCAACTGCCTGGCGCCGGTGGCCAAGGTTCTGCACGAGAAGTTCGGCATCGTCAAAGGGCTGATGACCACCGTCCACTCCTACACCAACGATCAGCGCGTGCTCGACCTGCCGCACAAGGACTTGTATCGCGCCCGGGCGGCGGCGCTGAACATCATTCCCACCAGCACCGGGGCCGCCAAAGCGGTCGGGCTGACAGTTCCTGGGCTGAAAGGCAAGATGACCGGCATCGCCTTGCGTGTGCCCACCCCCACCGGCAGCGTGGTCGATCTTGTGGCCGAGATGGCCCGCCCGGTTACCAAAGAAGCCGTCAACGCCGCAATGAAGGAAGCGGCGGAAGGCGCGCTGAAGGGCATTCTGAAGTACACCGAAGACCCAATCGTCTCCAGCGACGTGATCGGCGACCCGCACAGCGCCATCTTCGCCGCCGACCAGACGATGGTCTTGGGCGACAACCTGCTGAAGGTCATCGCCTGGTACGACAACGAGTGGGGCTACAGCGTTCGCACGGCCGAGTTGGTCGAACGCGTGGCGAAACTATAGTGTCCCCGGGCAGGAATGCAGCATTCTCTCGATATTCGCAAAACCAAGACACACCAACGCGGCAAAAAACGGGAAATTTGGCATCGCTACGGCTTGCGAAGCCCAATAGGTGCAAAAAGCATAATTTCTTCCCGCGCGAAGCGTATAACTCCGGCGTGACCGGCGTCCGCCGCCGAGGGGCTGGAGGCATTTGGGCATCGTAGAATGCATGGCCCAGCGATGGTCGAGCGCCGATGCAACTATCCCAACCGTATTGGGTCGCGTTCGTTTTGCGCCGCCCAGATTTCCAGTTGCGGGAACTGCTTCGCCAGGGTAGCCGCCAGCAGGCGAACGCCGAAGCGTTCGCTGGCGAAGTGGCCTGCCAGGATCAGGCCCATCCCGTCCGCCTCGGCCTCCAGGGCGGTGTGATAGCGTGCTTCGCCGACTACCAGGCAATCGCAGCCGGCGTCGCGGGCGATTTCCACGAAGTCGTCGGCAGCGCCGCAGGCCACGCCCACCGTGCGCACTGCTTGCTGCGCTGCGCCTACGAACTGCACATGTTCGACCGACAGCAGCGTCTTGACGCGCTGCACCATATCGCCCAGCGTGATGGCCTCTTCCAGCCAGCCGAAACGCCCGGCGCCCAGACCTTCCGGGTGCGGCCGCAGCGGGGTTATGCCGCGGAGGTTCAACCCTGCGGCTATCCGCTGGTTGATGCCATCGCGCGCCGAATCGAAGGCCGTGTGCATGCTGTATAGCGCCACGCGCGCAGCGATCAGCTCCAGCAGCAACCGGCCCGTTGAAGTGTCGGCGGTTATGCGCCGCAAGGGCTTTAGCGGCAGAGGATGATGGGAGACGATCAGATCGGCCTTGCGCTGTACCGCCTCGGCTACTGTCGCCGGTGCAGCGGTCAGACAAATCATTATCCGCTGCACCTGCTTCTGGCGGTCACCGATCAGCAAACCGACGTTGTCCCACTCTTCCGCCAGGCGCGGCGGCGCCAAACGTTGCAGGAAGCCAGCAATTTGTTCTACGGTAATCATGGGACAGCATTTTACCAGAAGGCGGTTGTGGGCGGAAATAGCCCGGCGGGCGGATTTGTGCGCATTTTCGACGCCGCTGACAACTTGTTGATGGAGCAGCGCTAACTGACGACAAAACCACAATATCCTTGGGTGATAGAGGCAGCAGCACCACAACGGGTCGTCGGCTAAGCGACAGCTTAGCGCTGTGGTATTAACCGACCGGCCAATGCTGCCCAAGTACCTGTCTTTGAAGGGCGGTAAGCTGCTCGATGCCCCGCCGGGCCAGGCCGAGCATCGCCTGCAAGTCGGCCTCGGTAAAGGTGGCCATCTCGCCGCTGGCCTGCACTTCCACCAGCCGACCGCTGCCGGTCATAACCACGTTCATGTCCACAGCTGCCCGTGCGTCCTCGGCGTAATCCAGGTCCAGCAACAGTTGGCCGTCCACCACGCCCACGCTGACTGCCGCCACGCTGTCGCGCAGGGGCGATTGCGGCGGGTTGGGCAGTTCGTGGCGAATGCTTTCCAGGGCGTCGACCAGCGCAACCAGGGCCCCGGTTATCGCCAGCGTGCGGGTGCCGCCGTCGGCCTGGAGCACGTCGCAATCGACCACAATGCTGCGCTCGCCCAAGGCGTGTAAATCGCAAACCGCGCGCAGGCTGCGGCCGATCAGCCTTTGAATCTCGCTGGTACGCCCGTCCAGTCGCCCAGAACGCTCCCGCTGTTTGCGGGGGTTGGTGCTGCCGGGCAACATGCTGTACTCGGCGGTGATCCACCCCCGGCCCTGACCGACGAGCCAGGCGGGCACGGTCGGCTCGATGCTGGCAGTACAGAACAGCATCGTCTGGCCGGCTTGGATCAATACGCTTCCCGGCGCTGCGCGAGTGAAGCCCCGGGTAATCGACACCGGCCGGAGTTGATCGCTTTGGCGGCCTTCCGATCGCATAAGTTTCTTGCCCGCAAGCAGTTCAGGCGTAATCACAGGCTCCGTGCAGCTTATCAACGCTGGCTGTGCGCGGCAATACCGCCTCGGGCAGGCGAGCGCTGCCGTCGGGCGGTTGCGAATGTCAAGCGTGGTTTGCTGCGCGCGGCCGGCAGCAGAACGTTTTAGTGGCTTCCGGCGTAACCTGTGCGCGTTTTGCGCGCATGTTTTCACGTGATCCGTAGGGCCACGCTCCGTCGTGGCCGCGTACCCAGTGCCGTGCGACGCAACCGCAGCGCGTCCCTCCATCACGTCCATTTGCTTACGGACATATGCCACGTTAGAAGGGAAAATCTCCCACTTCGGCCCGCGCAAAGCACGGTCGCGAAATCGTCCGATTGTCGGAAGAGACGCCGAAACCTGTGCGCGGTCGGGGTGTTTAACAAGGGTGAAGCGCGGCCGGACAGCAGGAGTGCCGGCGGGTGTGGCACCCCGGCCGTTGCGGGGTACGCTATACACAGGAGCCGTACTATGTTTAGGTTCGTGTTGGTGTTTTTGGCGGTGTTGGCCCTAGGGGTGGGTAGCGCGCTTGCGGCCGAAGGCGAAGCGCCCAAGGAAAAACCGAAGTTCGATCTGAAGGCTTTGTTCGATCGGCTAGATGAGGACAAGGACGGCAATCTCACCGAAGCCGAGTATCTGAAGAGCCGCATGGCGCAGCGAGACCCCGAGCAGGCCAAGAAGAACTTCGCCGAGATGGCCGGAGAGGACAAGGTGGCCACCTTCGAGGAGTTCCAGGCCTGGATGAAGAAGCGGATGGGAGAGCGCAAGCCTGGTGAGCGCAAGCCCGGGGGCCGGCGTCCTGGCGGTCAAGGCAACTGAGCAAGCACAGGACAGACTGGGCACTCGGACCGGAAAAGCAGCAAGCCGTCGAGCATGGCGCTCGGCGGCTTGTTGTTGTTTCGTACCCAAACGGCAACCGCTGGTCGGGCCTGTACAGGTACTCGTGGGGCGAAGGCGGGCCGACAGTTGCTGGCTGTATCCGTGTCCAAAGCCAGTTTCCGCGCCGTTATCGCAACGCTGTAGCAAATCGGCGCGGGCCATGTGGGCCGGTGACGGCCGGCCAAACCTGCCACGGTACCGCAGTTCCCGATCGATGTGGTTGAGCCATTCGGCGGTTATAGGGCGTGTTAGTACGACAGCGCTAAGTTAACAGAAAACCACTATATTTTGGGGTGGAAGCATCAACAGCATAACAACTGGTAGTTGCGAAACAGCAACTTAGCGCTGTCGTATTAGAATGGGCTGTACGGGTCTTACTCGTGGCGGAGGGCCTCGATGGGGTCCATCCGTGCGGCGCGCATAGCCGGATACAGCCCGAAGATCACCCCGATTACCACCGAGATTCCGAAGGCCAGCGGTATCGACCAGGGCACCAGGATCGGTTCCACCGCGCGGATGACCGGCGGGAGCTGCTCGACGACATCGGGAAAGGCGGCCTCCAGGCGGCCGCGCAGGAAGCGCAGCACTGGCCCGCAGGTCAACCCGCCGAAAATACCCGTTATCCCGCCCACGGTGGCAAGCACCACGGTTTCGATGAGGAACTGGCGGGTGATATCGCTGCGTTTGGCCCCCAGTGCGCGGCGGATGCCGATTTCCCTGGTGCGCTCGGTGACGGTGGCCAGCATGATGTTCATGATCCCGATGCCGCCGACAACCAGCGAGACGGCGGCAATCAGCCCCATGAAGATGATGAACATCATTCGGGTGGTTTTGGCCTGTTCCAGCAACTCCAGGGGTACGACCACCGCCCAATCGTCCTTGCGGTGATGCCGTGCCAGGGTCTCTTTGACCAGCTCGGCCGTGGGCATCACGTTCTTGACGCTGTCTACCCGCAGCGTGATCTGGCTCAGCTCGAGGTACTCGCCTTCCATTACACCTGGGCGGCGGATGAATACGAAATCGCCGATGCGGCTCCACAAGGTGGAAATGGGGATATAAACGTCGTTATTGAACTCCTGGGCGGCCAGTGAGCCGCCGATGCCGGCGGTGGGCGATCGGGATTTCATCACCCCAACGACCAGATAGTAGTTCTCTTCGATGCGGATAGCTTTCTTATTGGTGGGGTCTTCGAAGGGGAAAAGTTCCCTGGCCACATTGGCGCCCAGTACGCAGTAGTTCTTCTTTTCGCGCAGGTCGGTATCGGTCAGGAACCGTCCCCGGGCCACTTCCAGCCGGTTGACTTCCATGTACTCTGGCGTGCAGCCGACCAGGCGTCCTTCCATCTTCCGCGGCCCGTACATGAAACGATAGCGGATTTCCCTGATCGGCAGGGCCTCTTCGATGGTGGGTATGGTGTCGATTATCCGCTCGTAGTCGGCGCGGGTCAGGCCGTAGGGAATCACCCGATGCGTGCTGCCGGTGTTATCCAAAGCATCGGCGGGGGGCTTGATCGAGCGAATCATGATGTTGGTGGCGCCGAGGCTTTCGATTTGTTCCTGGGCCTTGCGGCTGATTCCCTCGCCGATGGCCAGCAACCAGATCACGCTGGCCACGCCGATAAAGATTCCCAGCACGGTAAGCAAGGAGCGCAGGGGGTGCATCCACAGGTTCTTGACCCCCAACTGCCAGGTGCGTAGCCAGACGAAAGACATGGTTTCTGCCGGAGTTTTTCAGTGTTGCGGGGGAACTTCCCTACCTGAGCATTTCATCGGAACATACCTGTCCATCGCGCAGGCGGATGATTCGTTGTGCGCGCCGCGCGACGTCAGGTTCGTGCGTCACCATTAAGATCGTCTTGCCGCGGCGGTTCAGATCGTCGAGCACTTGCAGTATTTCCTCGGTAGTCACCGAGTCGAGATTTCCCGTCGGTTCGTCGGCCAGTATGAAATAGGGGTCGTTGACCAGGCTGCGGGCGATGGCTACGCGCTGCTGCTGGCCGCCGGACAGTTGCGTGGGGCGGTGCCGGAGCCGATCGCCCAGTCCTACCATGGCGGCCAGCTCCCGGCAGCGGCGTCGATCGGCCGCCCCCAACCGCCCCTGGTAATACAGGGGGACCTCGATGTTTTCCAGCACGTTTAGTTGAGGAATGAGGTTGAACGACTGGAAGACGAAGCCGATGTGGGAGGCGCGGATTTCCGACAGCCGGTCGTCGCTTGCCTGGGTCACGTCCTCGCCGCCCAGCAGTATTCTGCCCGCCGTAGGCCGGTCAAGGCATCCCAGCAGATTCAGCAGTGTGCTCTTGCCCGACCCTGAAGGCCCCATGATGGCCACATACTGCCCGTGTGGAACTGTGAAACTGACGCCCCGCAAAGCATGCACTGTTTCCCCGTCCAGTACATACTCTTTGACGACGTTTTCCACTACTACTGCGCTGTTCATGGGGTGGGCTGATTCGCCACTGAAGGAGGCGGGGAAGGTTCGGCGGAGCGCCCGTGGCCGCGGGCAATCGCCCGAATCAATTCCGCCACATCCAGCTTGGCGTCGTTGTTGATGTCGCACTGCTCGAAATGCGACTTCCACGGCTCTGGAGCCTCCTCCAGGTCTAGACGGTTGTCGCGGTTGGCGTCGAACTGCTGAATGAGTTGCCGGGCGATCTCCAGGGGACTAGGCCCTCTGCGGATGCCATTGTCGTCGTCCAGCCGGCGGGGGCCGCGTCCCGCGCCACGCTCACGCAAACCTCCGCTGCGCGAAGCTGGCCGCCAGTTCTCGCTGCCAGGCTCGGGCAGGCCGATCGCTTTGTCGCGATATGCCGACGCATTCAGCACGATCTGCTGGCCTTCCTCCAGGCCGGAATTGACCACCACGTACTTGTCGTTGGTCGAACCAAGGCTGACCGGCACCGCGCGGAATTGCCGGCCGTCCGGCACCAGACAGTAAAACTCGCCCAGGTGCTCGAACACCGCTTGCACCGGAACCTGAAGTACATCGGGCAAACGCTCGATCAGGATGCGCACCTCGGCCGTCAGCCCGGGCCTCAACCCTGGCGGGGTGTCGTGAATCCACACCGTGGTCTCGTACTCCTTGACGATCGAGCCGAACCAGCCGCTGGGCGCCGGAAACTCATCCACCTTGATTACCGTCCCTTCCAGTTGCAAGTCCGGAAAGGCATCCAGCCGTATCTTGGCGGTCATTCCCGGAACCACCATGGCGATCTTGGCTTCGCTGATCCGCGCCAGCACTTGCATTTGCGTCGGGTCGGGCAGACGGATGAGCACCTGCCGCTCGCGGGCCATCTCGCCCGGTGCAATCAGCACCTCCTTGTTCCCCCGGTACCCGGTCACGTTGGCGTACACCACTTGCCCGGCACATGGCGCGCGGATCGTACACAAGCTGATCTGCGTGCGGATCGACTCCAACAATGCTTGATTTACTTTGTGGCTTGCTTCAGCGGCCTTCAGTTTAGCCTGGGCCGATTCGATCTCGCACTGCAGCCGCCGCAATTCTTTGGCCCGGGTGTACTTTTCCAGCACCTGTAGTTTGGTGTTGGCTATCTCCAGGTCGTTTTCGGCTTTCAGCAATGCGAATGCATCTCCCTCCAGTTGCAGCTTGTTCAAGTATCCCTTCTTGAACAGCCCGTAGCTCGACTCGTAGTAGTTCTTCGCCCGGTTGCGGTTCTCCTGGGCAACGGCGATTTCGTTGCGGATGGTCAGTTCCTGTTGTCGATACGCACCACCCTCGTCGACCGGCGGTTCGCCAAGAGGCGCAGTGGGTCCATGGGCAGTTGCCGGACCGGTGTCCAGCACCGTCCCATTTGCGCCACCCGCTGCTGGCGATTGTTGGGGCGATTGCTGCGCGCCGGTGGCGGCGATTTTGGCGGGGTCCGAGCGTCCTTCGGAGTCGACATCGGGCAGGCCGTGCTTCTGTATATAGTCGCGATAGGCGACCGGGTCGTACTCTTTAAGGGCTATCAATGCCGCATCCAGCGCAGCTTTGGCCTGGATGACCTCGGCCTCGCTTTTGTAATAAGCGATCAGTTGAGCGTTTTCTTCGTTTTCCAGGGCCGATTTGTCCAGTTCCACCAGCTTCTCGTTGGGTTCGACCATCTTGCCTTCCGGCACCACCCATAGAATCTGCGTGCCGGAAAGGTTCTTCGATTTGACTTCGCACTTGACCTCGGTATTGTTGGCGCTTTCGACGGTGCCGCGATCGACAATCTCGTGGACAAACTCGCCCCGCTCCACCGTGTAAAGCATGGCGGTGTTTTCCGACGACTTGCCAGCCAGGCTTGGCCAAAGCGCCCAAGCAAGCGCTGGCGCGGCCACCATCAACAGCAGCGCAATAACCAGCCCGCGGTACGAAAAACCCCGGCGCTGGGCAGGTGCGGACTTTGAAGGCGTCATGCTACAGGTCCCCCTTGTCTGCACGGTGCTGCACATGGGGCGCCGACGGACTATGCCCAAGCCGTTGGGAAGCCAGTCCGGCAGGAACAAATGGCAGAGTGTGACACTTCACGCCTTATTATAGACAATCCGCCAGCCCGCGTCATCACAATCCTGCCGCCGCAACAGCCGATCAGCCTGTCGGTGTGTGCATCTTGATTGTAGGTGGAAAATTAGGTCGGATCAGCTTCGCTGAGCAGCCTTACCCATTTTCCGAGCCGGAAGTACCGCAGTGGCACCCGGCGATTTACCGTGTTCTGGCAATTTATCCATCTCGTCTGCACACAGCCTACCTGCGAAATTGATGCACACACTTTTGCGACTATCAATAGAACATCGGCAATTAGGCGGGGCGTTCCGCGGGCGCTGCCAGACCGTGGCGGTCTGATCTGTCCCGACTGGCCCCCTCAGGAGTGCTGCTTGCAGATTTTGTAACCGTTCACGGGGTGATTTCGCAGTTTTTCCCGAGGTTTGCGAGGTGTTAATGCCAGAATAAGCATGTTTTGGATGCTTTTTCCGGCCGGACCATCGAAAACGCCGCGTTTTTGGCAATTTCACCCCGTAAACGGTTACCAGATTTTCAAGCGGCTCGGCCAGCGCGCATCACCTGCGCATGGCATCGACCACGCAGGAACAGGTATCAAACCGCTTGACCCCTTGAGTTTTCCGGGCGACAATCCGTAAAGTCATCTAGGGCTTGGCGGTCTTAGGGACGTCGCCTAATGGGACGTATCGGCGCGTACCTGCTGATAGTGTGCGGCTGCGCGGCGATTGCCACGCTGACGTGCCGGGCAGTGCGACAGCAGCGTCCTGCGCCGGCCAAGCCGCCCGAGCAGTTACGCGCCGAGTTGAGCCAGGAATATCCGCCACAGGTTCGGGCAGCGGCCGCCGCAGCACTGGCCGCCGAGCCGGAGGCGGCTTCCCGCGATCCGCAGACCATGAACGCTCTGCTGGCCGCCCTGGAAGACCCGGACCCGGTAGTGCGCGGCCGGGCAGGCGCTGCCGTGGCAAGGATTCTCAACGCCGATTTTTACTATCGGGCCGAAGACCCTCCCGAACGCCGTCGGGCAGCCATCGAGAAAATCCGCACCCATTGGGAAGCGTGGATACGTATCACCGGCGGTGGGGCGCCCGCGCCGCGGCCATAACCGACCGCGCGCCGCGGCCACAGCGCCAGCGAGGCCGTTGCGATGTGAGGGTGCACATTGGGGTTGGCGGTCGGAGACCGGGGGCAGGTGGCTCTTGCCCGGTAACGGGCGGTGTGAAAACGGAGCGGTTCGGAATGATGCCGCGGAGGCGGTTGCGTTGTAGAAGTGTGCGGGAGAGTTGGCCGTGGGAGAATGCTGCGGCGCTTGACTGGCCGCCGGCAGCAGATAAATTGACAATAGTACCCCTTTACCGTCACAACGAGCGAGTTTTGCGGCGCCGCTGACGGGGCGCCGAATCCTGCGGGAATGGCGGAATTGGCAGACGCGCCAGGTTGAGGGCCTGGTGGCCGCAAGGCCGTGGAGGTTCAAGTCCTCTTTCCCGCATCTTCCTGTCTTGTCCGCTACGAATCGTGCGGATGGCAAATACTAATTAAGGCGGCTGCCACGTAAGCCGATAGTCGAAACATTCGCGCAATAGCGGCGCTGCTGGTCAAGAAACGGGGCGAGAGAAGTCTCGACTGCGGCGACTCCCCTGTCACCCCTTTGCCCAAGCGTCACTTCACCAACGTGTTGGGCACACCGCAATGTGCCTACCTGCCGCTGGGCAACTGGCCAGTGCACTGGTACACTCCTTGCACAGCATGCTGGCACGCCAATCCGGCACTTCAGAAAATCTCCGGCGGCTATGGCCAGGATTTCCAATTGCCTTTTCCAGGCGATGCCGCTGGGTTTTTTGACATTTGTTGACATTGGTGTAAGACCGATCGGGTTCATTCCAAAGCAGCCCTCGGCCGCAATCAAATGGAGGGACGCCCTGCGGTCGCGCCCGCTGGCACCGGGCACACGGCCACGACCGGGCGTGGCCCTCCATATCAGCCGCAAACATACGCGCATACGCGCGCAAGTTCCGCAGTGAGAGAATAACGTGGCATTACTTGCGACTGTCATGAGCTTCACTAGTTTTCTTGCCAGTGTTGTTGCCATTGCTGGCCGGATGTTTCGGGTTGGTTCAGAACCGTGGCGTGAATATTTGTTTGCGGCCATGGCCATCGTCGCGCTGGGGCTGAGGTGCGGGTTTTCTGGAGAGTCGGCCAGACCGTCGGGTGGGGCACTGGCCGGGGAGCGATTCCGTGTGATCGTCTCAACGGATATTGGCGGTTCCGACCCGGACGATTTCCAGTCCATGGTGCACTACCTGATGTACGCAGACCTGTTCGATACCGAGGGTTTTATTTCCTCCCCGCCCCATGCCGGCCGCAAACAGCACATCCTCGAGGTGGTGGAGGCCTATGCGACCGACTATCCGCGTCTGAAGCAGCACTGCGACCGTTTCCCAACGCCCGAGGCCCTGCGGGCGATCGCCAAACAGGGTGCGATCGATCCGGCGCCGCCGGCCGGTTATTCCAGCCCCACAGAAGGTTCAAAGTGGATCATCGAGCGTGCCCGGGCCAACGATCCCCGGCCGCTGTGGATTCTGGTGTGGGGATCGATCACCGACGTGGCCCAGGCGGTACACGACGACCCCGGCATCAAACCGAAGTTGCGCGTGTACTTCATCAGCTCGTGGAACCGACGCATGGACCCGGCGGCGCGCGACTACCTGGTCAAGAAGCATCCCGATTTGTGGATGATCGAGGCCGATACGACCTTTCGCGGGATGTACATGGGCGGCGACCAGACGGGAGAGCTGGGCAACCGCGAGTTCGTGGCCCGGCACGTTCGTGGCCACGGTGCGCTGGGGAACCTGTTTTTCGCCAAGAAGCCGGACATCAAAATGGGCGATACGCCATCGGTGCTGTACTTGTTGCGGGGCGAGGCGGAGAATCCGGCTGGCGAAAGCTGGGGCGGCTCGTTTGTACAACCTGACCCCAAACGCCCCTATTGGACCGATAATCCCGATCCGGCGCTGCGCGAGGGAAACTTCCCAGGCGCCAAGACCGTCAACCGCTGGCGCAGGGATTACCTGCGCGACTGGCAACAACGGATGCAATGGCTCAAGGCGCCGTGAATCTGCGCATCGTGTTGCTACGGATCGGCTGTGCGAAGTCGGATGGGAAAGAAGATGTGTATAGAAGAGTCTTATGGTGTATCATGTGTGCACTGCCTGCATGTTGTGGGGCCGTCTGGAGCGACTGTGTTTGATTTCACGTGGAGGGCCACGCTCCGTCGTGGCCGTGTGCCCAATGCTCTCGGACCCGACCGCAGCGCGTCCTTCCAATTTCTTTGCGGCCGCTGGCGGCGTCAGGAGGCATCGAACAATGAATCGGGTTTGGCTTGAGCGTGTTTTCATCTGGTTGCCGTGCTTGGTTGTTCTGGGGGCGATTGGCCTTTCAGGATGCAGGTTGGAGGCGGCTCAGCTCGAACCACTGCGAGTGGCCGACAACGGGCGATTCTTCGTCACGCTCAGTGGCCGGCCGCTGTTCTGGCTGGCAGATACAGCCTGGCAGTTGATTCACGATTTAGACCAGCAGGAAATACGCCGCTATTTTGCCGACCGGCAACACAAAGGTTTCACGGTCATCCAAACCGTCGTGCTGGTGGAACTGCGCAGCGATAAACCCAATGCCTTCGGCCATTTTCCCATCGAGCCGCGCCGTCCGGATCGACCCATCGTAAAGCAGGGGCCGGACAACGATTACTGGGACGACGTGGAGCGCGTGCTGCGCTTGGCCGAGGAGCACGGGCTGTATGTGGGGCTGTTGCCCACGTGGGGCAAGGCTGTTACTTCCAACTGGCAAAATGGCCTGGTGGACGGGTTTTTCAATGTCGAGAATGCCGAAGCCTACGGACGGTTTATCGGCGATCGGTTCAAATCGCACAGTAACATCGTTTGGATACTGGGCGGCGACAGGGCGGCGCCCACCGATGAAGCCCGGGCGATATGGCGGGCGATGGCCCGCGGCATCGCCATCGGCGTCAGCGGCAAGGAAGACTACTCGAAGGTCCTGATGACGTACCACACCAGCGGCCCCGGCAGCACCGCCTGGTTCATGAACAACGAGCGATGGCTGGATTTTCACGGACTGCAATCGGGACACGGACGCTGGGCACTGAACTGGATCATGGTCGAACACGCCTACAGCATGAAGCCCACCGTGCCCGTCGTCGATTTGGAGACCACCTATCCGGACTTCCGGCACGGCCGTCCGCCAACTGTTGCCACCGACGACGATGCCCGGCGGGCGGCCTACTGGGCGGTGTTTGCGGGCGCAGCGGGCCACACCTACGGACATCACAGCATCTGGCAAATGCACTCGCCCAAGTATCCCGGTGTGGCCAACCCGAAGAAGTATTGGTACGAGGCTCTCGACGCCCCCAGCGCACGACAGATGGGGTATCTGCGTAAACTCATCGAATCCCGCCCATTCTTGACACAACGCCCCGACCTGTCGCTGCTGGCTTTCGAGCAGACAACGCCGTGGGAAATGTGTCTGGCGTTGCGGGGCGAGGGCTACGCGCTTGTCTATACGCCCACCGGCCGGACTTTGGAAATCCAGATGAACAAGCTTCCGGCTGGTAAAGTCCATGCCTCGTGGTTCGATCCGCGTACCGGGAAGACGACCGACATCGGCCAATATGAAACCAAGGGGCGGCAGACCTTCGATCCGCCCGGCCAGGAACAACTTGGCAATGACTGGGTGCTGATATTGGAACAAAGCCAGGGCGCCGCTGGCAAGTAAGTCCGTGAAGCAGAAACGGGATGAGCCGCGAAGGCTTCATCCCGCTAACTGCCTCAAGACTCGACACGGCAGCAAACGACCAGCCCCTTGCAGGACGCCGCCACGCGCCCGCTGCCCAGTACTTGCCACTGGCCCGGAGGCGATGCGCGCCGGGCTGACGCGCCGCCCCGGCTTCACCCAAACGAGCAAAGTACGGGGCCAGCAGTGGGTTTTGGTGCCGGCGGGCCGGCCGTCATTTGGCATGCGCCGCCAGGTACTTCGCTACGCCTTCGGCCGTGGGGTAAAGCGCTTCCTGGCCTTCGTGCCAGTTGGCCGGGCAGACCTCGCCGTGTTTTTCGTAGTGCTGCCATGCCTCTAGAATGCGCAACGCTTCGTCCACGCTGCGCCCCAGCGGCAGGTCGTTGATTACCGCGTGGCGCACTATGCCCTCGCGGTCGATTAGAAACAGACCGCGCAACGCGATGCCCCCTTCCAGCAGCACGCTGTACTTCTGCGAGATCGACTTGTCCAGGTCGGCCACCAGCGGATAGCCGATCTGACCGATGCCGCCGCGGTCACGGGGCGTGTTCCGCCACGCCCAGTGGGCGTAGTGCGAATCGACCGATACCCCGATCACCTCGCAATTCCGCTGCTTGAACCGAGGCAGCGCTTCATCGAAAGCGACGATCTCGGTGGGGCAGACGAACGTGAAATCCAGCGGATAGAAAAACAACACCACGTACTTGCCGCGATAGTCGGAAAGCTTCAGATCGGCAAAGGAACCATCCGGCATTACGGCTTTAGCGGTGAAATCCGGGGCTTCACGGGTTACCAGCACGCACATATCTTTCTCCTTCAACATAAACTGGAAAATGCTTTGAAACTCACCTGCACTGTGTTTTGGGTTTATTTGTACTTATCGCTGTTGCTGTGCCTCGATAGTCGAACTTTTGGCGTTGTTGTGCTCAGGCGGTGGGTTCCGGCGTGCGCTGTCCTAGTTCGGTGTCGATCAACAGCAGCGCTACTCCGTGGTCGCCGGCGAGTTTGAGTTTATCGACCACTTGCCGGGCGGAGGCTTCTTCCTCTACCTGCTCGTTGACGAACCACTCCAGGAAGTTGTGGGCGGCGTGGTCCTTTTCGGCCTGCGAAAGATTCATCAGGTCGTAGATCAAACTGGTAACGTGCGTTTCGTGCAGCAACGTGTCCTCGAACGCCTGAAGCGGTGAATCCCAGTGTGTCTTCGGGCCTTCGATAGGACCAAGCACGACCCGCCCGTTGCGGTCGTTAATGAAGTCGAAAAGCTTCATGGCATGAGTGAGCTCTTCTTGAGCCTGAATGCGCATCCAGTTGGCCATACCTTTGAAGCTGAGCGACTCGAAGTACGCCGACATGGACAAGTACATGTATGCCGAATACAGCTCGGCGTTGACCTGCTTGTTGAGGGCCTGTTCGACCTTTGGACTTAGCATTGCTTTTCTCCGTCAAAAAGGTTAAGGGTTTCAAGCCACTCCACACAAATCGAAACTGCCTACTGGGCCTGCTGGGACAGTCTGTCTTGGCTTTTTGCAGCACACTGCCGACAGATTGCCAGCCACTCCAGTTGATAGCCGACGATGGTAAATCCTTCCACTTCCGGGCCGGTCGGGGCATGAATAGTCAGCTCCGGCGCTGGGGCGTCTGCTACCCGACCGCACTGCACACAACGTACGTGTGTGTGCGGTGCCGTGTCGCCATCGAAACGCGTCCGACCGCCGGCTTTCAACGCGCGGATTTCTCCGGCAGCCACCAGCCGCTGTAGGTTGCGGTAAACGGTGCCTAAGCTGATGTTGGGTAGCACGCGGCGAACAAGCTCGTGAAGCTCTTGCGCCGTCGGGTGCTTTTTGGTGTTGCGGAGCTGCTGGAGAATTTCGCGCCTTTGCCTGGTGTTTCTCATCGCGATGCGTTGTGGCAGAGCGAAAACGCTATTGCATACTATTACTATTTCCGCCAGTAGTCAACAATAGATACTTGAATATTTGTCGAAAACCACGTCTGGTCAGTCCGACGTGCCGCATTTACCGATGGGTCTCGACGCGGCGCTGATTGAGATAAGACTTTGGCACAGCAGAACTTAAGTGCTGCTGTCTGCTGCCATTCCCGACGCGGAAATGACTAGACTGGACGGTGTGCCAGTCGGCACCCCTGGACACTTTGGTAGAACTTCGATGGGGCGCGTCCCGAAAATGACGGGTGCGCCGAAAAATAAGGCGTGTCCCGAAGATAGGGCGTGTCCCGAAAATACGGCGTGTCCCGATAACGCGGCGTCCCCGCAAAAGACAGCGTGTACCGAAAATGCACACAGTCTTGCGTGATTGTAGGGACAATCTGACGGTACAGCAGGCTCGGGCCCAGCTCAGCCGGCAGGCTGCACGGCAGGCCCGGTCGCTTACAATTCACCCGTTTGGTGCGCACCGGGCATTTCCAGCGCGGTAATTTTCACCTGGGTGTAAAGTTGGCGATGGCCGCGTTTGCGACGGTAGTTCTTGCGCCGCCGGAACTTCTGGATCACCAATTTTGGGCCAAGCACTGGGCCGAGCACCCGGCCGACCACGCACACATCGGCCAGCGAAGGCTGTCCGATCTTCGCTTGACCATCTTCAGATATCGCCAAAACCTTCTCGAAGCGAATCTCAGAGCCTTTGGGCAAATCGCGAAAATCGACGTTGACCACTTGGCCCAACTCGACTTTCAACTGCTTGCCGCCGTCCTCGATAATCGCGTACATTGCCAAGTTCCTAATTGATAATCAGCCGATTGATTATCGGCACAGTGCAAATTAGCTCTATTGCCTGCTTGATAGCACGTAGCTGCAAGCGTTTCCGCTTGGCCGTGCCCCGCCACTGGATAAGGAAAAGTGTAACCGATCTCCACCCGGCATTTCAAGCGGCGGCCCTCCGACAACAGCCTGCCATTTACCCTTGCAGCGCCCCCCGCGATTTGCAAAAGGCGGCGTTCTCGGAAAAGGCAGCTCCCGGCGCACAGGCCGGCACACCCGTAGTCGAGTGTCCAACGGACAGCCGCGTCTGCGCTGCTGAACTGATCGATGCTGAAGCTACTCAACTTACCGGCCGCCCGGCGCCGAGTAAGCAACTTGCCCGGCCGATGCGCAGCGCCATCCGATTACAAGCCAGCCATCGCGGGCTTCGAGCCAAGTTACTTCCAACCGGCCGAGTTTTTCCCACTTGCCGGGCAGTTGGAGGCCTTCGATCGGCAACTCGTCTGCCAGGATGCGCCCGAACCGCTTTTCAAGCAGTGTCTTTATGACCACTTGCCTGGAGGTGAGTTTGACTGTCTCCTCGGAGGTGGCCCCGGGCGGAACAATCACAAGCGGCCCTTGCCGTATTGCGCGAAAGCCATCCCGGTCGCTGACGATGTTATAAACTGCCGTAACGTCCATCCCCGGATATGCCTCGCCGCCTTTGACGAATCGGCGTCCCCTTATGCTGACGCGGATCTGGTTGTCTGCAAAAGCCACAGTAATCGGCAATGCGGCAGCGAAGCCTATAGCCCAGGGTTCCTCTGCATCGTCGTCGCGAAGTCGTTCTGGCACCTCGCCCAGCAGCTTGCCGATGCCCTGGTTGAAGCTTTCCTGGGTTACGGTCATGCCTGCCAGTGCGCTGCCGGCGAAGTTGTTCAGTAGCGATTCGTGGATACACAACGACATTTCGGCCTGCGGCGGTACCGGCGGAGGGGGCGACGGTGCCGCAACCTGGTTCGCCTCGGCTTGCAATGCTATCAGGTACAATCGCTGCCGGTCGGTGCCGAAGCGCAACTGCTGCGGGAACAGTCGTCGCTGAAGTAGCGGCTGCCGGAACTTCTGCTGAAACTGGCGGTTTGCCTCGGCGATGGCCTCGGCCGCCCGGCGGTCGATCTGGTCGTTCAGCCGGGCTTCGGCGTGTCGGGCGGCAATGTATTCGGCCGCCGGCTGCTTGCGGAGCGCCTGTCGCCAAGCCAAACACTCCACCAACGCCCGGCCACGCCGCGAGCGGATATCGGTGATCGTTGTACGGGTTTCGGCCCGCGAAACTGCATCGAATGCGTGCAGTCCCTCGGCATCCAGCCATATCCGCTTCCGAGCCGCCAGGTGACTTATAGATGTATTGTAAATGCACACCGGGCCGTTGTAGCCAATGCCTTCCGAAACGGCAGTGCCATAGAACAATGCGTCCAGAACCGCCCGATGCTCGTCGGGAACCAGTTCCACTATGGTCTGTCCGGTGGTGTGGGCAGTGGAGTACAAGTCGGTTCCCAGGATGAAGTCGCGCACCGGGCGGATGTCGTCGAACGGCTCGGCCAGTCCCGCCGCGACGATCTTGGCGTCGGCCTGAAACGCCAGGTTAGGACGCACAAGCGTCTGCCTGATCGCCCCAAGCAGCTCCGGTGTCTGCCCGGCAGAGTCGAGCCAGCCGACCGCCTGCCCGATGGCCAGCGCATCTTCTGCCGTAGGGCGGACGGCATACTGCTTCAGCCGCTGCGCGAGATCGAGCATTAGTTGTTCGAACTGGGCGGGCATATCGGGGTTGTTCACCCCGGCAGCGGTTTGCAGATAGTGCACCAGCGCCTCACGCACATCGCGGAACCATATCAGCCCTAGGCCTTCGTGACCGGCGGCAAACCGACCGTGGATTGCCGTCATCACGGTCGGGTCTGGAGTAGTTTTGGCCAGTTCGCGCTGTAAATCATCCATTCGCAGGTATTTACGCCATTGATCGCCTTCGGCTCCGGCGGCCGTCAGCCGACGATCGAGCCGGGCGACCGCGGCTTCCAACGCCCGTCTGGCTGCCAGAAGGTCTTGGCTGGTAAGCGGTCGGAATGCCTTTCTGGACTCCACACACAGGTCGGCCAGACGCTCCAATGCCGCTGGGTTTCTGGCGTTTGCCGGGGCGTTTTCGGCTTGCGGCAGGAGGGTTTCGGCAGCCCGGCTGACAGAACGCTCCGCAGCGTAACTACAGATAGCCAAAAGAATTGCGATGCACGCCGATCGCAGCGGTACCATGCTTCGTCCGTCGGCCGGCCGAGTGGTGTCTGCGGCAAACGATGCCGGTGTGTTTTCCGATGGTCGGGCGCTGGGCATTGCCGTTTCCCCATGCCAGTTTAGCGTCGGTTGATGCCGCGAAGTGTGCTGAAGGCGGCGGCGATGGGCTGGCATCAAGCCCTCCGGAAGAGCGTACTGGCCGCCCTTAAACTCGAAAAAATCCCCACAGCCGTTTGATTTTAGCTAGCTTAGCATCTATAAGTGTTACTGCCAACCGAGATTGCCGGTTCCGCCACGAAAACGGATTGAACTGGGTTGGCGGTATTTCACGCCCCTTACGGCATATCGGAACGCTGCCGTCGCCTTGGATTGGGGGCTGCGCTGCTGTCGGCACGTTTGTGCAGTGTTGGCCGGCGCGTCTGACGGACGCCCCGTTTTTTTCCAATCGGCCAGCGACTCGGAGGTGGTGTTAGTTCCGGGATTGTTGCGTTGTGTACTTCTTAGGTATCACGATGTACTACCGATGCGGAGGGCTGCAGATGAAGCAATTCAATAACCTAGCCGGTAACCGGCTGTTTGAGCGACAGCAGCCAGCGGTTCTGATAGCGTTAGTTGCCTTGTTGCTGGCGACAGATTCCGGCGTGGGCCGTTGTGAACAGCCAGCACAGCAAGTACCGAAAATCGACTGGCTTACCGATTACGCCGAGGCAATGAAACGTGCCGAAACGGAAGGCCGAATGATATTCATCTTCTTCTACCACCCGGGAGTCAATCGGCTCAGAGACCACTTCGAGGCTAACGGGCTGGCGGATCTGCAAGTGCGTCAGCGGCTGCGGGATTACGTGTGCGTAAGGCTTTCGACCGAAAGCACCATTCGCATCCAGGGAAAACGCGTCAGACTGCTAGAGCACGAGGCGTTCGCCGGCATGAAGGGAAATCAAGGCATCGCAGTTGTGGACCTGCGGAGCCAGCAGACCGAATACTATGGCTGCGTGGTGAGCACTTTCCCGTTCACCGACGAGTACTGCTACTCGGCGCGGCAGATGGCGATCATCGTGGACCTCAAGCCCGGCCGCCCCGAACAACGCTGGGCGGAATACGTTGCTCGAATTAGCGCCGCCCAGCAGCGCGGCAGACCGCGCGGAGAGTCAAGGCCGACAGTGGTGTGGATGCACGACTACTCAGCGGCAGTGGAGCGTGCAGACCAGGAGGGAAAGATGCTGCTGGTGTACTTCTGCACGTTCGGGAAGGATGAAATGTGCCGCCGCTTCGAGGCGGAGAGTCTGGCCCACCCGGCGGTCGTGGCCAAGTTGCGAGGGTACGTCTGCGTGCGGCTGCCGCTGGATGCAACCATTAGAGCAAACGGCAAACACACCAAACTGCTGGAGCACGAAGCCTTCGGCGAAATGCTCGGCCGGCCAGGAATCGCGATCATCGACTACAAACATAAAGACCGCAAGTATTACGGCCACGTGGTAAGCACGTTTCCCTTGACCGGAAAACTCTGGTACGACGTGGAAAGAACTCTGGCTATGCTCGATCTGCCGCCGGGAACGTTGACGCAGCGGACGCTGATCTGGGCGGTGCGCGTACACCCGGATCGACCAGCCAGCACCACAGGACAACCTGATCCGACGCTGATGGACGAAGCCGAAAGCCATTCCCAGTATCAGGCTCGAATCGGTGTGCAAGGGCATCATCATTGGGGAGTCCGCTTTCAGCGGATCGTGGGCCGGCTGCCGCACGGAATGACCGCCAGCGAAGTGTGCGCCGAAAGCTGGCCCGGCGAAAATCTTGTCGAGGCGGCAATCGAATGCGTCCGCTGCTGGCGGCTCTCGCAAGGACATTGGAGCGCGGTACGCGCAGCACACCGACTGTTCGGCTACGATATGAAACGCGGCAGCAACGGCATCTGGTACGCCACCGGAATCTTCGGACGCGAGTGAACGTATTCCTTCGGCGATAGCCATCTGTGGGCAAAACAAAAAGGATTGACACGCTGCCGTCGCACTGGCCGAGCTTACGTGGATGGCGCTTCATCGACCAAACCAAAAGATGGCCGCGACGCAGCGTGGCCCTTGCAGTTTAATCAAAATTGCGATCAATGCTGAGTTTGGCAATAAGAAAGCGGGCTGCTCCACCTTTTGCCGGTGCTCCCACACGGCCGGAGCGTGACCACCTGGCGTTCTGCGCATGCTCGCCAGTGCCGTAGCGTGGCCCTCGAGGTTGCCATGTGACACGCGCACACAGTGCGCAGGCACAACCAGTCAAAAAGCTCAGTGCGGATTGGCCTGCCCGACTACCGCTCGGGTGCAGTGGCCGCGTGCTCCAAGTGCGGGCGCAGCAGATCGCTCCACAGCTTGTAGCCGGCCTGGTTCAAGTGCAGGCCGTCGGCTTTGAACAGTTCTTGCCGGGGCTTGCCGTCCGGGGCGAGCATGGGCTTTTCGACATCCACAAATACCAGCCGCTGGTCTGCTGCCGCCGTCTCGGCGATCAGTCGATTGGCTTTGCGGATATTGTCTATCAATTTCCAGCGGGCGATGCTGGGCTTGATGCCGATGTAAATGATCTTGGTCTGCGGCAACGCGGCGTGGACTTTGTTGACGAAAGCCTTGTAGTCTTCCCAGACCTGCTCGGGACTTTTGCCGGCGGCCAGGTCGTTGTCGCCGGCATACAGCACGACGGTCTTCGGCCGGTACGGCAGCACGATCCGCTCGGCATAGCGAACCGAGTCGGCAAGGTGCGAACCGCCAAAACCACGATTGATTACCGGCAAGCCGGGAAAGCTCTTTGCCAAATCCCAGCCCACAATGCTCGAGCTGCCGATGAACAACACCGCTCCTTCCGGCGGCGGACTGTTGGCATCGAGGGCCTCGAACCGCGCGATGCTCGATTCCCAGCGGTCGGCCGGTTTGCCCGACTGTGCGGCCGCTTCGATCGGGCGGATAACAGGCGGCGCCGCGGCGTCCGACAACCACATCGACAACAGGCACAAGCAAGCAAATGCCTTGCACATAGCCCCTACCTTGGCAAGTCTAAAAGACTAACCGACTGGAAATGTGTTTTCGACCCCGGTGTTTGCTTGGAGGCTGCGATGATGTGTGCTTGAAGGCTGGCTGGCTCCGGCGTCGCCCGGCCCAGTGGCGGCACGGGTTCAGCAGCTCGGCGGCTGTTATTCGGCCGAAGTCAAGCAAATCAGTGCTTTTACCACACCGTCGGCGTAGTTGGCCACAAGCTCGAATGCCTCTTGGATTCTCTCCAGCGGGAAGCGATGCGTAAGCAACACGTCGGTGTTGACCTCCCGCTGGCTGATCATCCGCAGCGCAGGGGCCATGCATCCTTTTTGCCGCCGCACGTTGCGGAAGGTCAGTTCTTTGCGGCGCATTGTGTGTATGTCGAAGCTGACCTGGACGCTGGCCGGTATGCCCACCAGCACCAGCGTGCCGCCAGGAGTAAGCAATCGCTGTCCTTGCTCGATGCACGCCGGATCGCCGGAACACTCGAAGACCAGGTCCAGACCGCAAGGTTGCTGCTGTAGGATGCTCTCGACCACATCGGCGTGGCGCGGGTTGCCGGTCCAGTCGGCTCCGCAGGCTCGGGCGACCGCCAGACGGTGGTCGAGCAGATCGGTAACGTACACCTGGCACGGAGCCATCGCCTTGGCGCAAAGCAGCACGCTCAGGCCGATCGGCCCTGCACCCAAAATGGCCACGCGCGCCGCTGGATAAACCTCGCCCAGCCGCGCCGCATAAAGACCGATCGAAAGCGGCTCGGCCAGCACGGCCTGATCCAGAGTTACGTTATCGGGCAGGGGCAAGCAGTTTTCGGCCGGCAGGACATAGAACTCGGCCAGTGCGCCGGGCGCTTCGCCCGGACATCCCATGAACTGAAGGCGGCGGCAGGTGTTCAGCCGTCCGGCCAGACACTGATCGCACTGTCGGCAGACGATGGCCGGATCGATCGCCACCCGGTCGCCGGGGCGAAGTTTATCGACCGCTGTGCCGACCTGCATAACGGTTCCAGCGCACTCGTGGCCAACAGTGGCCGGGTAGCAGACGCGCTGATCGCCGATCGCGCCGTGCACAAAGTAATGCACATCCGAGCCGCATACGCCTACGCGGTCGATCCGCACCAGTACGCTATCGGGTCGTTGTAGTTTCGGCGCCGGCGAGCGGCCGATCTCCAGTTTTCGCAGCCCGGTGAGCAAAGCCACTTTCATATATTTCGCCCGGTAAAAAGCAAATGATTCTTCTCGGGAAGAGCTTTTGATTATGCCAGCGGATTATAACAGCGGTGCAACGCAAGCCCTCAGTGCCAGTTTCGGCCGATATGGCGGCGCCGCCCCTCGTGGCGCTGATTGTAGCGGAGCCGGCTGTAGTGATAACAGCCTGCCTTTTTTGATGACTGACTTGTGCGTGCTACGTTCGCCGGGAAAACCGAGACCGGTGCTGCACCGGCGGGAAAACCGATGCCGGGGCTGCACCGGCGGGAAAACCTCGACCGGCACCGAATCGGCGCAGGAAAAACGCTCACATTCCCATCGCTTCAGCAGCGATGGCGATGCCGGCGAGCGTAAGGTGTGGCACATGTTGTGCTTCGGGGCCAAGCAACTGGGCCACCACCGGGCCTGCCCCGCCGGTGATGAATACCTGCGGCTTGTGCGACAGTCCCTCCGACAGCCGCTGGATCAGTTCGCGCACGGCACCCACGGCCCCCCAATATAGTCCAGCGCGCATGGCTGCAACAGTGTCGGTTCCCAGTGCCGGCGGCGGGTGCTGAAGTTCGGTCATGTCCAGCAACGGCAGCAAGTCGGTGAACTGGTGCAGCGCCCGCGCGGACATGCCAATTCCCGGCAAAATCGCACCACCGCAAAAAGCGCCTTCGGCAGAAAGCAGGTCAACCGTTATTGCGGTGCCGACATCTACCACCACTGCCGGACGATTAGCAGTGCGCAGCCGGTTTGCGGCCAGGGCGTCCAGCAGCCGGTCCACGCCCACCATGTCCGGGCGCGGCACTGCAACCTGCAAGGGCAGGTCGCGGGCCGAAAGCAGCACCACCCGATCGCCAGGCCGGTGCTGGCGCAAGAAGTCGATCAACCTGGAGGCTGCCGGACGGTTCACGCTGCCGATCCACCATGACAGGTCGCTGCTGCCGCAGGCGGATATGTTCGGGAGGGCTTCTGGCTGCAACAGGCCATTGCTAGGCATGCGCCAGGTTTGGTCCGGCTGCGCAATACGGCCCGTGCCCGCAGACGAGAACAACCCCAGCTTGATCTGAGCGTTCCCGACATCCACGGCGATAAAGGGGAAAGTTGTCATTTCATTTTTGGGCCGACACAATGCCAGAGCGAGCATCCACCGATGGCGCCGTTTCTATCTTGCGAAAACGTGTCGACAGCATCGACAGGCGTTGATACGCATCACAATAAAGACATTACATCAGCCGGATGCCGTCTTTTGCGAAGATCAAGTGTTCAATGGGCGTATCACCAGCAGCGGCGCCAGGCTTGCCGCGACTGCTAACCCATGTGGACTCAAAAGCGACTGAGTGGAAATCTATGCCCGTGGTTTATATCCGTCAAGCAGCATAAGCGAGTTTGCCCAATGCAGACCGCTGGTAGCCTCATGTGGGCTACAGCCGCGAGCAAATGGAGGCAAAGGACGAAAGCGTCTGGGTGCCGCTGCGGCTTTTATACCCCAACGGGGCATTGGCCATACCAACGGCTGGGCACAGTTCGTGCAAAAGCTATTGGCTACTTTAGCGCAAATAGTTGCCAGATTTGACTAATTCGATTATTAGTAAAGTGTTAATCGCATTTTGCGCTGGGTCGGAATCGGTGTTCGCGCAGCGCAGACGGCGGCCATCGGAAGGGGCAGACGGCGGGTGTAGGTTGTGTTGAAGCGGTGCCGGCGATTGCTGGCCGCTCATCACGGCAGACGAGCTCTGTTGCGCCGGACAGCGGAAGCTTTACCGTGGTGCGGCAGAGAAGGGGCAAGGGGCATGGTCTATCACCAAACCCTGCAACGCAGCCGCTACGAGCTGAAATACCTCATCAGCGAGGATGTGGCGGCATCCGTGCGCAATTTCGTCCGCCAGTACCTGGACGTGGACGATTACGCCGATCGCAGCGCCGGCAACGCCTACGCCGTGCATAGTCTTTACCTGGACTCGCCAGGTTTGATGCTGTTTTATTCCACAGTGCATGGACTGCGAAACCGATTCAAGTTGCGCATCCGCTTCTACGACAACGACCCGCAGCACCCAGCGTACTTGGAGATCAAACGGCGATTGTCGGATGTGATCCTGAAGGAGCGGGCGGCAGTTACCAGGGAAGCGGCCCGGCAACTGTTGACTGGAGCCTGGCTGGACCGGGGCAGCCTGATTGGCGGCAACGGCGACCCGCGTGCCGCGGCCGCCTTGCACAACTTCACCAAGCTTACACATGAAATCAATGCCCAGGGATGCGTTTACGTTTCGTACATCCGCGAAGCCTACGTATCGCCTGGTAGCAACCAGGTGCGGGTTACTTTCGATCGGCAGTTGTGCGCAGCGCGGTACATATCGCCAGCGCCGCTTGCCGTGCCGTACGAGACGGTGCCGGTCGTGCTAGACCCGCCGGTCATACTGGAACTGAAGTTCACCGACCGCTTTCCGGATTGGATGCGCGACTTAGTGGAAATGTTCAACCTGTGGCGGCGTTCGGTGGCCAAGTACATCTACTGTCTTAGAACGGTTGGCGCCCCGTGGGGTTCAGGGGCGGAAATGGAGGTGGCAACGTGAACGAGTTGCTCACCACACTGTTCAGCGGAGACTACGGCCTGGTCCCCGGCAGCGCCGAGACGGTGCTGTTCGTGATCCTGCTGTCGTTCGTAATCGGCCAGTTCATCGGCTGGATATACATGATTACCCACGAGGCGCTGTCGTACTCGCGCAGCTTCGTCTCGTCGCTGGTGGTGCTGCCGGTGCTGGTGGGACTGATGATGATGCTGATGTCCGGAAGCATCATCGTGGCTTTCGGCCTGCTGGCGGTGTTTGCCGTGGTGCGATTCCGCAACGTGCTCAAAGACACGCGCGATACTTCGTTCATCCTCTGGGCGATAATGGAAGGGCTGGCCGTTGGCACCCTGCGGTGCTCCACGGCGCTGATCGGCGCGCTGGGCGTAGGTATAGTGCTGCTTTATCTGCGCTTGACCGGCTTTGGCACGCGACATCGTTACGATGCCGTGTTGGGGCTTCAACTGGCGGGCGACAACCCCACGCTGCGATTGCAACTGGCTCGGATCATCGACAACCATTGCGCTCGAGCGACGCTGGCAAGCCAGCAGCGGATCGGGGCCGGTGCCACGGCGCTTTCGTATCGGGTATTGCTACGGGATCCTACCCGCGGGGCGGAACTGTGCCGGGCACTGGAAAACACCGCCGGCATCAGCGAGGTGACCTTGTTCTTGCGGGAAGACGAAGCGGAACTCTAAGACGGAACTGCAAGCCTAAGGCAACGCGAAACATAAGGCGATGAACAGCGGCGAACGAATTCCGACCCCCTGGCCGCTCCGCTGGCGGCGCTTTCGGCAAGGCACACTGCCGGTGCTGTGCTTCATCGCATGTTGTGTGGTTACGGTGTGGCTGTGGCAGCGGCAAGGCCGCTTGCCGAATACCGTGGGCGAAATCGAGGCGGTACGAGTAAACCTGGCCGCGGCAACCGACGGCACGCTGGCCCCCCTGCCGCGCGCGCCGTGGACCCTGTTCGACGAAGTCGAGGCCAACCAGGTCGTGGCACGCATCGACGACAGCGTGCTCCGCGAAGAGCTCAAAGCCCTTCAGGCCGAATTGAAGCGTTTGGAAAACGACTTGCAAGCCAACGCCGAGCGGACCGCTATGGAAATCGCCGACCGCCAGCGGGCCTACTTGCAGGATACCACGCGGCTGATGTGGGAATTGCAGCGGTTGCAACTGACCATCCTGGAGCACCGGGCCCAGTTGGAAACCGACGGCATGGAACTGCTGCGGCTGAACACCGATTTGGAGTTCCTCGAGCCGATGCTCGCCAAGAACATGGTGCCCGAACGCGAAGTGGTCAACCAGCGCATGCTCCGCGATCAAGTGGCAAAGCGCATCGAAGTCACCGCCAAAGCGCTGGAAGAAGCCGAACAGCAGCACAAAGAGCTGGAACGCCGGCTGCGCCAGTATCCGCAACTGGAGGAACCCGATATCACCAAGTTGCTCGCTCCGCTGGAATCAGCCATCGAAGCTCAAAAAGCGCGCATCGAGCAGGTCCAGGCGACGATAAACTCGCTGGTGATCCGGGCGCCGATGCGGGGCACCATCTGTGCAATCTACTGCTGGCCAGGGCAGCAGGTGCGTCGCGGAGACCCGATACTGACCCTGGCCGCCCAGCACGGTCGCTACATCGTGGCCTACGTGCGCCAAGATCAGCGTTTGGCCCCGCAGGTCGATATGCCGGTGGAAGTGCGCCCGCGGCTGCCGGCCAGCCGGCCGCTGCCGACCCGCGTGGAGCGTGTCGGCCCGCAGGTCGAGCCGGTCCCGCTGCACCTCTGCCGCGACCCGAAAACACCGGAATGGGGATTGCCCGTCCGCATTGCGTTGCCTACCGGGTTCATGGGGCGCCCAGGGGAACTACTGGACGTCACCTTTACCGAAACTGCCAGCAGTGGAGAGTAGTGCCGCGTAAGATACCGGCCCCTTTTCTGGAACAGGGCGCCGACCTGCACCTGTTGTGCTGATGTGGTGACGCTACCCAGTGGCTCTCCAACCACAAATAGAGATGGTGTAAGCGACAAACTGCTCTGCTTTCCGCAGTGATGGGCCAGCAGCGATCGCCGCCCAATCGCTTCTCCGCCTTGCAACGATGCTCAGGCTCCGGAATTACACGTGAACCATGGACAAGCAACTGCAAGGAAATGCCCGCACAAAAGGGGCTGGCCGGCGGCAAGCAAATCGCCCCCGGCCCAACGCGGGCGGAAGACGGCTGCGACTGGAGCAGCTTGAACAGCGTGCCTTGCTGGACGCTGGCCCGCTGCTGATTACCGAGTTCCTGGCCCGCAACGACTCGGGCATCTACGACGACTGGAACCCGCCAAAGCGCCAGGACTGGATCGAAATCTACAATCCCACGCAGGAAGTGATCAGTCTGGACGGCTGGTATCTGACCGATAGCGCTGCGGACCTGCGCAAATGCCGGTTCCCGGCAGTCACGCTCGGTCCGGGCGAGTATCTGCTGGTGTTTGCTTCCGGTCGGGCAAGCGGCAGCACGATGGTCTTCGGACCCGGCGGCAGACTGCACACCAACTTCGCCCTGGCTACCGAAGGCGAGTTCCTCGCGCTGGTGCGCCCGGATGGTACCACGATCGCTTCTTCCTTTGCTCCGCAGTATCCGCCGCAGGTGGCCGACGTCTCTTACGGCTGGTCGATGGACTTAGCCACCCAGGGCTATTTCGCGCTGCCTACGCCGGGAACAGGAAACACCGACGAGCCGATGACGGTTCCCCGCGGCCGGGTGCTCATCAACGAGATAATGTTCAACACCGCCCGCGGCACGCCGGGTTCGGTCGGCTTCGAGCCGGAGCGCACCGAGCTGGAGTTCGTGGAGCTTTACAACAAGGAATCCATCCCGCTGAACCTCCAGGGCTGGCAACTGGACCGCTGGTGGTTTGCTACCGAGCCTGTCAAGCCGGTCAGTAGCATTACATCGGCCGGCGGGATTGCCACCGTGACCTTGCCCGCACATGGTTACGCCGATGGCGACTCGGTGCTGATAACCGGCGCCGAACAGCCCGAGTACAACGGCGTGTTTGCCATCAGCAACGTTACCGCAAATACATTCCAGTACTCAGTGCCCGGCGCGCCACCTTCGCCCGCCACAGGCGTGATTACCGCCCAACGCCATGTAAGAATGCTCGCGGGAATCACGCGCGAAAATCTTGTTGCCACAGCCACACTGCCCAACCACGGTTACAGCGTGGGCGATACTGTGCTGCTCAGCGGCGCCGAACAGCCCGAGTACAACGGCGTTTTCGTCATCGAAAGTGCAACCGCCGATAGCTTCAGCTTCACCGTGCAGGGATTGCCGGCCACGCCGGCCACGGGGACGATCCTGGTGCAACGGGCTTCGGCTTCGATGCCTGACGTCACTATCGCGGCCCGCGGTTACCTGGTGATCGCCGGCGATGGCAAGGCGTTTCACGAAAAGTACCCAACCGTGGCCAACTACATCGCCGCATGGACTCCGCGATTGAGCAACGGCGGCGAACAACTGGTGTTGCGCAACGCCGCCGGGGATGTCGTGGATCGGGTCAGGTACTTCGACCAGGGCGATTGGGCGGTTCGCACAAAGGGCGAGAAGCTGGTGGCCAGCCTGGTGCGCAACGGCGCCACGGTGACGGTGACGCTTCCCTATCACGGCTATGGCAACGGCAGCCAGGTGCGCATCGCCGGCGCCGACCAGCCGGAGTATAACGGCACCTTCACCATCGCCAACGTAACGCGCGATACGTTTACCTACACTATTGCGGGCACACCAACCTCACCGGCTACCGGAACTATCTATGCGCAACTGATCGACCATGGTCACGTGGGCTGGGTATGGGACTGCGCGGCCGACGGCAACGGCATGTCGCTGGAATTGATAAGTACTACGCTGTCGAACAACTACGGGCAGAACTGGGGCGTGAGCCTGACGGCCGGGGGCACGCCGGGCAGGACCAATTCGATCGCCGCCGCCGACATAGCGCCAGTGATCCTCGATGTGCAGCATTTTCCGGTCATTCCTTCCTCGGCCAAGGCGGTGACGGTCACCGCACGAATCCTCGACGAACTAGTTAGCGGCGTGACGGCGGCTGTGTACTACCGCATCGACGGTGCGCCGATGTTCACCGCGGCGGTCATGTACGACGACGGCTTGCACGGCGACGGCGCTGCTGGCGATCGCGTCTTCGGCGCGGTGCTGCCCCCGCAACCCAACGGCACGATCGTGGAGTTCTACCTGTGGGCTTCCGACGCCTCAGGCCGTGTCCGCACATGGCCTGCGCCCAACCCCATAACCGGCGAGCGTGCTGCGCTGCTGTATCAGGTGGATGACAGCTTCGACCCGGCTGCGCCTTGGACTCCCGGCGCACAGCCGGTCTTCCGCCTGGTGATGACCGCGGCCGAGCGTGCGGAACTGGCCGACATCGGCGCCGGCGGCGGCGACCAGGACAGCAACGCCATGATGAACGCCACGCTCATCGTGGTCGATGGCACCGGGCCGAACGTCCGTTACAACGTGGGTGTGCGCAACCGGGGGCACGGCAGCCGCGTCGGCCCGCCCAACAACTTCCACGTGAATATCCCCCACGACCGCCCGTGGAACGATCTGGTAGCGCTGAACTTCAACTGCCGGGCGGTCCATGCCCAGGCGCTGGGGGCGGCCGTTTATCAAATGGCCGGGTTCGCCGTGCCCGACCTGATGCCGGTGCAGTTGCGCATCAATAACGTCAATCCGGCGGTTTCGGGCAACTACCAGTGGGGCACCTACGGGCTGCTGGAAGCCTTCAACGGCGATTTTCTGGACCGGCATATTCCCGACGATCCTGACGGAAACCTCTACAGTGCCTTCCGCGCCGATAGCAGCGGCAACCGCGACGCCGACCTTCGATACGAAGGCGAAAACCCCAACGTCTACCGCAATCGATACTTCAAAGAGAATCACGAAGAGCAGGACGATTGGTCCGACCTGATCCACATGCTCTACGTGCTCAACAACGCACCGGAGGCCACCTACTTCCAGGACGTCAGCGAGGTGGTGAACGTCGAGCAGTGGGTGCGCTACCTGGCGCTGGATTCGTTGATCATCAACTACGAGACCACCTTGACCACCGGAGTGGGCGACGACTATTTCATGTATCGGGGGGCCAAGGACCCCCGATTCATCCTCGTGCCCCACGATCTGGATACCACCTTTGGTCTGGGCAGCCCGCCGATCAACTTGTCGATATTCGCGGTCGTCGACGGCTATCCGCCGCGCGACGGCAGCAGCAACGGCATCGAGGGTTTGCAGCGCTTCCTGAATCACCCCGATATCCTTCCCCTGTACTACAAGGCGTTTGTGGATTTGATCGACACGGTGTTCAATCCGGCGGTCATCAACCCGCTTGTCGATCAGGTGCTTGGCGCCTGGGTGCCGGAGTCCAACCGCAACGCCATCAAGCAATTCGTGGTCAACCGCGCCAATGCGGTGCTGGCGCAGATTCCGCGGCAGTACACCATCGATTGCTCGTTGCCGGTGGTGGACGGTTTCTACAAGACCAGCGCCGATACAGCCGTGCTGAGCGGCACGGCCGACGTGACGCAGACCCGTTCGGTGCGCGTCGCCGGACTGCCCGCCCAATGGGACCCCAAGACCGGTCAATGGCTCATCGGCGGTACAGCACCGCCCAGCGACACGCGCAGCTTCCAGGAGGGCATCAACGGGTACCTGGGTACGGTCGATACCCACATCCGGCAAGCAAGCCCCAACACGTCCTACGAAAACGCGGCGGTGATGGTCGATGGCGAGGTGACTTCCGGGCAGCGCGATTCGGCCCAGGGCCTGATCCGCTTCGAGAACATCTTCGGCGACCAGCCCTGGCAGATACCCTTCGATGGCTCGATCGCCAGCGCGTCGCTGGTGCTGAATGTGACCAACGCCAGCAGCAACGTGATGTCGTTGCACCGCTTGTTGGTCCCGTGGACCGAGACGGCCACCTGGGCGGGCAGTTTCGGCGGCGACGGAGTCCAGCCCGACGGCCTGGAGGCCCTCAGCCTGCCCGATGCCACCTTCACCCCCAATAGCACTGGCAAACTGACGATCGATGTGACCGCCTCGCTGCTGGCCTGGAAGGCCGATCCGAGCCGCAACTTCGGTTGGGTGATTCTCCCCAGCGGCACCGATGGGATGACTTTCGACTGTAGCGAAACAGGCACCGCCGCCAACCGGCCGCAGTTGATCGTCAAGCTGGGCGATACCAACACCATCAGCATGGTCTTCCAGGAGGGATTCGCGGAATATACCGGGACGCTAGATACCGCCATGGAGGGCGCGAATCCTAACACCAGTTTCGCCACGGCCACGGTGCTGCGCGTCGATGGGCAGTACAACGGTTTTCCGGCCCACGGCCTGTTACGCTTCGAGAACCTTTTTGGCGACGGACCGAACCAGATCCGGCCGGACGATCAAATCGTAAGCGCCACGCTGTCGCTGAACGTGACCGACGCCGGCAATACCATTTCCCTGCATCGCATGTTGCAGCCGTGGAACGAGACCGACACCTGGAACACCTGGGGCGGCGGCATCCAGGCCGATGGCGTAGAAGCAGCCGCAACGGCCGACGCAACGCTCAGCGCCTCGAGCACCGGAAAACGCTCGGCCGACGTCACCACTTCCCTGCGCGCCTGGCAAACCGATCCGGCAAGCAACTTCGGCTGGGCGCTGCTGCCAGGCGGAAGCGATGGCGTTCGCTTCAACTCCAAAGAAATCGCTACGCTGGGCAACCGGCCGGAACTGCGGGTGGTCGTCCGGCGCGGCGGCAGCGGCGGCTCGGGCGGTTCTGGAGGCGCTGGCGGCGGGAGCAGCGGCTCTGGTGGCTCTGCCGGTTCTGGCGGATTGGGCGTGCCGCTGCTGCCGGGCATCAACCGTGTGGTGGTGGAGGCATTCGATCAGCCCGATGGCAGGGGCAATCTGGTTTACCGCGGATATGTGGACATCTGGTGCGACCGCACTACAGACACCCCGGAACTGCCGCCGCTGGCCGATCCGCCCGGGTTGTGCCCCGATCCGCAATTGAAACTGCTGGTGCGCGACAGCTACCTGCCCGGCGTGCCGATTCTGGTCCGCGCGGAAATCACCGACAGCCAGCACCGCATCGACCGCGACCGGTGGAACGCCACAGTCACACTCTCGACCGACAACCCGAACGTGCAGCTATCGGCCACCGAAGTAACACTATACAACGGCATCGGCAGCGCACTGGTGACCGTCAGCGGCAGCGAGCCGTTCACGCTCACCGCCAGTTGGGCGGATCAATCGGTAAGTAAGCCGCTGTCCAGTCTGCTGGGCCAGCCGATCACTACGGTTTCCGGCACGCTGGCAGGCGACGACACCTGGAGCGGAATAGTCCGCATTACCGGCGATCTGACCGTACCCAGCGGAACGACGCTCACGGTCATGCCGGGCACTTTGGTGCTGCTGGACGGCGTGGCCTCGGGCAGCGATGGCGTTGATATCGACGTGCTCGGCCGGATACAGTCGCTCGGCACGGCACACTCGCCAGTAACTTTCACCGCTTACAATCCGGCGCTGGCCTGGGGCGAAATACATCACTCCAGCGCCGCGCCTTCGGTGTATCATTACACCGAGGTGATGCGCGCCGGGCGCTCTCCCGGAGCGGGACACACCGGCACCGGGCCAGCCTTCCGCATCGATAATTCCACGGTGGTATTCGAGAACTGCTCGATCACCGACACCGTGGGCAAGACCATGCAGTCGTCGGCCGTCTCCGACGTGACCTTCCGCCGCACGCTGCTTGCCCGCTCGGTAATGGGCCCGGAACTGGCCGGCACCCAGTTGCTGTTCGACCGCAGCTTCATCCAGCACATGCATTACCACGACGACGCCGACGGCATCTATGTCCACGACCAGCGCGCCGGGCAAAGCGTGGTCTTTCGCGGCGGTGGCGTGGCGATGGTGGACGACGACTGTATCGACACCCTCGGCGCTACCGTGCTGATAGATGACATGGTGCTGCGCGGGGCCAACGACAAGGGTGTGAGCGTCTATAACGGCCAGGTCACCATCACCCGCTGTCTGATAGTGGAAAACTCGCTGGCCCCGGAAGATGGCAGCCAGGCAGCAGTTTCCTCCAAAGGCACCAATGGTTCCACGGTGACGGTCAACATCGACCGCACTACCATCATCAACGACCATCCCGCCGGTATCGGCATCCAGGGGCGGAACAAGTACGGCTACCCCGATGTACACACTGTGTACAACGTTACCAATTCCATCATCCTGGCTTACCAGCCTGCGCAGATCGACGCACCTTACGATCCCAACGACATCCACATCAGTTTCTCGGCCATCAGTACGCCGTGGACTTACGGGGGAAGCCACGACAACATCACTGCCGACCCGCTGCTGTTCGATCCCGCGGGACACGACTACCGCCTGCGGCCCGGCTCGCCCTGCATCGACGCCGGCGATCCGGCCGGAGTGCCGGACCCCGACGGTACTCGGGCCGATCTGGGGTACCGTCCGCTGGATTCCAACGGCACCTACGCCCCGCGAATCATCTACCCCGGCCACATCACCACCAACACGCTGATGTACGCTGGTGGCGGCCCGTATCGGGTGACCGGCGATGTGACGGTCGATCCGGGCGTAACCTTGACCATCGCCCCGGGCACTACCGTCTTCTTCGATCCCGGTGCGCGGCTGACGGTCAATGGCCGGCTGCGCGCCGTGGGTACCGCCCAGAAACCGATCCGGCTTACTGTAACGCCCGGCGGCGGCGTGTGGGATGGTGTGCACCTGCTCGACACTACTGAGGACAATCGCATCGCCTGGGCGATCATCGAGTACGGCGAAGGACTGTACAGTACGGCCAATCCGCTGGATCGCGCTATGGTGGCGGCAACCAATTCCACCCTGCTGCTGGAGCACAGCACCCTGGATCACGCCCGATACCGCCGCCTGCGCACGGTCAATTCTTCCCTGGTTGTGCGCAACTGCCTGTTTACCGACATGTTCGGCCCCGGGGAATCCCCACTGACGAATAATCACAGCGAACAGGTCTGGGGCACAAATGCCACTGTTGGCGGGCAGATTCTGATCGAGGGAAACACCTTCGGCACTACTAAAGGTCACAACGACATCATCGACCTCAAGGGCGGCAGCAAGGCCGCGGGCGAGCCGGTTCCCCAGATCATAGGCAATGTGTTCCTCGGCGGCGGCGACGACGCCCTGGACCTGGAAGGCGATTTCCTCATCGAAGGAAACATCTTCCAGCACTTCCACAAAGACCCGCTCTATCATACCGGCGAACAGGGAGAGTCGAACGTCATCTCGGCCGGCGGTAGCGACTTGGAGGGATGCCACTACGTCGTTGCGCGGAACGTCTTCTACGACGTCGATCACGCCGTGCTGGTCAAAGACCGCAGCACGCTGGAGTTCCTCAATAACACGGTGGTCAATGTCGCCCCAGGGAAAGCGGCCATTTACTTCGATGTCGTGGGCGACTCGGCCGCCGCCGGCCGCGGCGCTGTGATAGATTCGTCCATCTTCTGGGATGTGCCGGTGGTGTTCGATCTGACGGTCCGCCCCGGCGCGCCATCTCCAGAACTGAGCGTAACCAATTCTATCCTTCCGCAGCAATGGCACGGCTACGGAACCGGCAACACGGCCGAAGACCCACGGCTGAGCGACCCGGCCGCCGGGTCGTTCAGGCTGCTTCCAGGCTCCCCGGCGTTGGCCACGGGTCCCAATGGGTTGGACCGCGGAGCTTTGGTCCCCGGCGGAGCAACTATAACCGGCCAGCCGGAAGCTCTTACCGGTGCAACAAGTGCCACGCTGACGGTGGGCGGCGTGGGCATCACGCATTACAAGTATCGGCTCAACGACGGGCCGTGGAGCGACGAGTTGCCCGTCTGGCAGCCGCTGGCTTTGACCGGGCTGGGCGACGGCACTTACACCGTGTACGTGCTGGGAAAGAACTACGCCGGAGTGTGGCAAAGCGAGGCTGCGGCAACCGCATCGAAGACGTGGGTGGTCGATACATCGCGCGGCTGGGTACGCATCAACGAGGTGCTGGCGATCAACCGGCAGGCCGTGGAACACGCCGGGCGCTGGCCCGACATGATCGAACTGTACAACCCCGGTGCAGTTGCAGTCAGCCTGGCCGGCATGGCTGTTACCGACGACCCGACCGAGCCGGAAAAGTTCGTCTTTCCCGACGGCTTGACCATCGGCCCCGGGGAGTACCTGGTGTTGTACGCCGATGACCGTACCGACTTGCCCGGCATCCACTTGGGATTCGCTTTGGATGGCGACAGCGACCGCGTGCTGTTGCTGGACACGGCGGCCAACCGGCGCGCGGTGCTCGACTCGGTCCAGTTCGGTCCGCAGGCGCCCGATTTGTCGATCGGCCGCGTCGGTCACGACGCCCAGTGGACTCTTACAGTTCCCACGCTGGGCGGCCCTAATCGGGCGGCGCGCACTGGCAATCCGGCGACGCTGCGGATCAACGAATGGCTGGCCGATGGACAGGTGCGGCTGGTCGATGACTTTGTGGAGCTTTACAACCCCGATCCGCTTCCGGTGCCGCTGGAAGGCCTGTACCTGACCGACAATCCCCAGACGCAGCCGGCCAAGCACCGCATTGGGCCGCTGTCTTATGTGGCCGGCGGCGGGTTCGTGGCCTTCAAGGCCGACGGCCAGACCGGAAAAGGCTTCAATCATCTGGGCTTTCGCATTTCGGCCAATCAAGAGTGGCTGGCCCTCTGCGACGCCCAGTTGCGGCAGATCGACAAGGTTTTGCACTTCAGCCAGACGACCGACTACTCGCAGGGCCGCAGCCCCGACGGCGCCGCGTATCCCTACGCTTTCTTCGCACTGCCTACGCCGGGAGTCAGCAACGCCGTGCCCCAGCGCATCGCCGCCCTGGACGCCGGACTGCGGATCACCGAGGTCATGTACCATCCTGCCGAAGACGCCGACTACGAGTATATCGAGCTTGCGAACGTAGGTGCGGTGCCGCTGGACCTGGGCGGCGTGCGGCTGAGCGGCGGCATCGAGTTCAGCTTCCCGGAAATGATTTTAGCGCCCGGCGAATATGTACTGGCGGTGCGCGATCTGGGAGCGTTCTATCATCGTTACGGGCCGGGAGCCAACGTGGCAGGGCAGTATTCCGGGAACCTGGACAATTCCGGCGAGCAGATCGCCCTGCAACTGCCTGCCCCATACGATGCCGCTATATTGCGATTCCAGTACAGCAACCTATGGTATCCCGAGACGGCTGGTCAGGGCCGCGCGCTAGTAAGCGCCGACCCATTGCTTCCACCCAGCACCTGGAGTCAGCCGTCAAGCTGGCTGCCGGGCGGTGTGGGTGGCGGTTCGCCGGGCCGGGCCGATGGCCAGTCGCTGGCGCCGCAGGTCATCATCAGCGAGGTGCTGGCCCATACCGATCCGCCGCTGGTGGACGCTGTGGAACTGCACAACCTTACCGATCAGCCGATCGACATCACCGGCTGGTACCTGAGCGACTCGCTGAAGAATCTCAAGAAGTACCGGGTGCCTGCCGAAAAGGGGCTTATTCCCGCCGGCGGATTCGCAGTGTTCACCGAGTCCGATTTCAATCCCAACCCGCAAAACCCAGACCCGAACGATTTCAGCTTCAACAGCGCGTACGGCGACCAGGTATGGCTTGCGGCCGCCGACGCCGTTGGAAACATTACCCTAATTGTCGATTACGTAGAGTTCGGCCCGACGGCAAACGGCGAAACCGTCGCTCGCTTCACCAGCACAGAGGGCCGCTGGTACGTGTACCCCGCGGCGTCGCGCACGCTGGGCAGTGCCAATACGGCGCCACGTGTCGGCCCACAGGTGGTCATCACCGAATTGATGTACTGCCACGCGCTGACCCGTGCTGCCGACGACCTGGAGTACATCGAGCTGTACAATCCCACGGCTGAGGCAATCGACCTGGCGCACTGGAGTCTCGGCACCGGAGAGCGTCCCTGGGAAAACCTGGTGCTGGATTTCAGCACCCTGCCGGTCCAGCAGCGGACGATCCAGCCCGGCCAGACGCTGGTGGTGCTTTCGTTCGATCCCTGGGACGCGGCCAACGCCGCCCGCTGGCAAAAGTTCCGCACCACCTACGGGATCAGCGACACAGAACCGATCGGGTTTGTGGGCGGCTACAGCGGGCATTTTTCCGATAGCGGCGAGCTTGTCCGTTTGCACAGTCCCGATAGTCCCCAGGCCAACCAGCCCGGCTACTACCCTCCGCTTGCGCACGATGAACTGCGATACCGTGCCGCTTGGGGGGCTTATGGCACGGGCGAGTCGTTGCACCGCGTGGCGCTGGGGCGCTGGGGCGACGAGCCGCAGTCGTGGATCGCCGCTGCGCCATCGCCGGGCAGAGTCGGGGCAGTGATCGTCGGCCAGTACATCTTCTACAACAACTCGGCGCTGGACGGTCGTACCCCAGGCGCCGACCCACAGGACCAGCACGCCATTGCTACCGACAAGGTTCCGCTGCGGCGCGGCCAGGTCGCCTCGCTGGCCAACTACACCAGCTATGTTTGGGGAATCAACGGAATAATCATCGACGTGGCGCACTTGGCCAACCCGGCCGCCTTCTCGGCAGAAACCGACCTGCGGCTGCGCGTGGGAAACAACAGCGATCCCCAGTCGTGGCAAGCGGCACCTGCGCCGCTGGTGGCGGTCACTCCCGGCGGTGCACCAGGCGGAGCAGACCGCATCACGCTCATCTGGCAGGACGGCCAAATCCAAAACCAGTGGATCGAAGTGACCGTAAAGGCTACTGCCAACACCGGATTGTACAGCGAAGAGGTGTTCTACTTCGGTAACTGCGTGGGCGAGACGGGCAACGACCCCAGCAATGCCGAAGTGACCGAAGCCGATGCGGCTGCGGTGCGCGCCAACCGCACTGGCATCGTTCCGGCGGCGGTGACGAATCCGTACGATTTCAACCGCGATCGCCGCGTCAACAGCACCGACGAGATGATCGCCCGCAACAACCCCCGCATCGGCCCCGATGCCCTGCAACTGATCGACCTGCGGTTCCTCGGCGGGCAAGGATTGATCGGCGCTCAAGGTGTGATTGGCGGTCAAAGTGCGATTGGCAGGCAAAGCGCGACTGGCGGGCAAAGTTTGCGCGAATCGTCCGCGGGTCAATTGTGGGCCCCGGCCGTCGATGCCCTGTTGTCCCAAGGGCCGGCCGAAACGCTGCTGCCAGCGTCGATTGCCGCGGCCGTAGAGTCGCTGCCGCTTTTGGAGCTCCAGCCGGTGCACGCGACGCAGGTCAGTCCATCGATCGGCACGGACCTGTCGTCAACGGCCACCGTGCCGGGGCAGCAGGCAATCGTCGGCGTCGCGCGAGAGGCAGCGGACGGTACCGCTGGGCAGGCAGCGTTCGAGGTGCAACGGAACCGTGATATTCAGATCACAAACAGCGACGCAATAGATTTTTCGGTGCTTGAAGCCGATGGGGCTTTTTCGGTGCTTGCAACCGATGGTGAACACAGCGGATCGCAGTGGGACCTTCTGAGCCTGGCCTGGCAGTGGTTGATGGCGGAAGAAGATGCAATTTGCGGGAAGAAATCGTCGAAACGGACTATACTGGAATTACAGGCGGTCGATAGCGCAATTGGGGAACTGGCGTGTTGATCGTGCAGCGCAGTAACTCTGTGCCGGCGCGGCGTGCTGACAGATGGCACGCTGACAGATTCCGTGCGAGCTGGATACCATGAAAAAGCTTCTCTCGGTTATCGTTGGCTTGTGGTTGGCGACAAGCAGCCTTGCCGGCGCCGCGCCGGTGATCGATGTAGGAGTGCATTACGTCCGCCCTGGCGAACCGCTGCACACCATTGCTATCGACGTTGCCGGCGGCGACATCGTCCAAGCCATGGACTGCTGGGTGGAAATCAAGTACACCGGCAGCGAGCCTGACGGTCCGGCCAAGACCCCTTACATCCTGGCGGTGGAGACGATCCGTGCTGGTTCGCTGTTTGCCACGGATTACGATTACTCCGACACCCTTTATCCCGACCCCCCGGCCCCATCGCGCATCTGGAACCAGGACACCGCCTTGAAGCCCGGTGTGACCGTCCTGGCCGCCGGTACGGTGGCTTTCATCGACGTGCAAACCATTGCCACCACGCCGCTGGGCTGGAAGTTCGATCTGCTGCTCAAGGGCGTGGCCGTCAGCAACGACTGGCCCGAGGGGCTGGATACGCAGTTCTCCTACATCTACGAGATACCGGCGGTGATCACCAATGGCGCAATCGTGATGTCGGACTGGCACACGATGAGCTGGTCCAAGCCCGGCGACGGTCTGTGGTTCGAGCCTGGAGCCAACCCCTGGAGCGACGATTCTTCCTTCCCCGCGCCGGCGCCCCCGCCGCCCTCGTATCCCAACTACACTGCCGATGTGCGGATCGAAACGCCCCATACCGTGACGATCGACCGCTATCATGCCTCTCGTCAGGCCCGCTCGCTGTTGCTCTCCGGAGGGGCTACGCTGCGCATCGAGGCCCCCAGGTCGCTGACGGTCACAAACCACATCACAATCGGCCAGGATAGCAAATTGCACCTCGAGCCGGGTGCCAGTGTAACTGCCGATGTTTTCAACCTGACCGGCGGCACATTGCAACTGGGCGGCGGAAGCGCCACTGGCAGCCTGACGATAAACCGGCCGCTTAACGTCGCCGCCGGCGCCATCATGCCTGCTGCCGCCGAAGACCAGATCACCATCTCCGGCGATCTGACGCTCGGCGGTGCGGCGCCGGCCCTGCTAACCAAAGCGGGCGACGGCCTGCTGCTGTTGGCCGGCTCGCAAAGCTGGGCAGCCGACGCGAAGATAGCCGTTTCGGCCGGCAAATTGCGATACCAGTTGGCTGCCGATAAGACGGTGTCGGTGGCTGCGGGTAATCGCATCACCATCAGTCCCGATGCCATCCTGGAGCTGGCCGGAGAAGTCGCGGCCCTCAGCGACGGGGCCAGCTACGTCGATGTGACCAACAATAGCATCGCCCCCGGGCTGAAGGTCCTTCCCGGGGCGATTCAACAACTGGGCGGGATCGACGGTTCGGGCACTACCCTTGTAGAACCCGGCGCGACGCTTGTTGCCGGTTCGATCTATCAGTCTGAGCTTCTTATCGGCGGCACGCCCGAACATCCCGGCAAGCTGGTCTTCCGCTCTTCGGCAGGCGCTGGCGCGCAACTGGCGGTCTTTATCAGCAGCGGCGACGGCTCGCCTGCCACTGCACAAAGCGCCGCCGGCGCTACTGCGGTTCCCGAGCCTGCTGCGGGCGTCATGCTTGCCGCCCTAGCGATCAGCGTGGCAGCCGTCGCAGCCGGTCGAGCGTGCCTAGCGTCCCGCCGCCGTTGCGGCGCGTTCCGCGGGACGTTGCCGAGTTTGCCGAACAGTGCGTAGGCGGCGTGCGAGGGCCGCATCGGCGGTTTGCGACCGACGGCGCCGGGCGTTGCAGTAGTTCAAACAAACGCCTTTATGGCCAATTGTTTGGCGGCGTCGTCCAGTATTTGAGCGCTGCGCTGGATGGCCTCGGTTTCGCTGGCATCCAGAACAGGGTACAAAGTGGCTTCCACCCCTTTGCTGCCCAAGACGCGCGGCAGCGAGAAGCATACATCTTTCCACTGGGCGTAACCGGCTGGTCGGGCGGAGATGGTCATCACGGCATGGGCGTCATCGCGGATGACGCGAATCATGTGTGCTATGCCAGCGCCGATGCCATGATACGTCGCCCCCTTGCCCTCGATGATCCGGTATGCGGCGTTCCGCACGCCGTCGTCGATGCGGGCGCGGACCTCGGGAGTCAGCGGCCGGCCGGTTTGCTGGGCGAACTCTTCCAGCGGCACGCCACCCACTGTGGCGCTAGACCAGACCAGCACCTCCGAATCGCCATGCTCGCCCAGCACGTAAGCATGTACCGAGTGCGGCGCAACTCCCACGTGCTCGCCCAGCAATGTGCGAAACCGCGCGGTATCCAGTATCGTCCCGGTGCCCACCACGTGGCCAGGCGGTACGTCGGCCAGGCGGGTGACTACCTCGGTCATGATGTCAACCGGATTGGAGGTCACGACCAGAATGGCATCGGGCGCGTACTTGACGACTTGAGGCACTACCTGGGCGAACACGGCGGCATTGCGTCCGAGCAGATCAAGCCGCGATTCGCCCGGCCGCTGGCTCACTCCGCAGGCCAGCACCACCGCCCGGGCGCCGGCCAGTTGTTCGTAATCGCCGGCGCTTATGCGCACCATCGCGGCAAAGGGCGTGGCGTGCAGGATGTCTTCGGCATGGGCGCGGGCCAGTTTCTGATTCAAGTCGATGAGCACAAGTTCGCTGGCCGCGCCGCTCATGACGATCGCATACGCCGCGCTGCTTCCTACCAGTCCGCTGCCTACTATCCCTACTTTCATACTCCTATCCCTGCTTTCGTGGGGAACCTTTCGAGTTGCAACAGGTGTCGTACGCAGATCGTGCGCAGAGCTAGCGCACCTTGTGCAATCCTATGGCAATTTCCGAGTCCGGAAAAGACACACATGCGCCGGCCAAGTAACTAACAAACAAACTTTTTCGGGCCGTGCCTGCTGTCCGATGGGAGATTCCGCTGCCGCAGACTGTTCCCAAGCAACCCATTGAAGACTTGTTCGCCCAGCAGGAGTTGCGTATTCTTTCGGTAGGCATTTTGCGGTTGAAGATCGAACATCACAAGTCATCGAGCATTGCGCCAGAGGGGGTGACGATGCAAGTCTTGTCGCAGCAACAGGAAATCTCGACCGAGCTTGCCGCCAAGCGCGACCGGTTGCTGGAGCTGCTGCGAAGTTTCGGAAGCTGCGTAGTGGCCTTTTCCGGCGGACTGGATAGCGCTGTGCTGGCCAAGGCGGCACAACTGGCACTGGGGGATCGGGCAGTGGCGGTAACCGGCGTCAGCGAGAGTCTGGCGGCAGGCGAGTTGGACGAGGCCGCCCAGTTGGCCCGCACTATCGGCATCCGCCATGAGGTGATTCGCACCGATGAGCTTGCCGATCCGCGCTATCGGGCCAACGCGGGCGATCGCTGTTTCTTCTGCAAGACGGAACTGTTCGTGAAGGTGGAGCAGCTTGCCCAGCGGCTCGGCGCAGCGGTGGTCTGCGATGGCAGCAACCGCGACGACCACAGCGACTATCGGCCCGGCTTCCAAGCGGCCCGACAACGCAAGGTGCGCAGTCCCTTGGCCGAGTGCGATCTGGGCAAGTCGGAGCTGCGCGAACTGGCCCGACATTGGGGTCTGCCGGTTCACGACAAGCCGGCCACACCCTGTCTGAGCAGTCGTATCGCTTACGGCGAGGAAGTCACGCCGGAGCGCCTGGCGATGATCGACCAGGCGGAACGGTTCTTGCGACAAGCCGGATTCCAGCCGCTGCGCGTACGGTATCACCGCGGGGATGTAGCGCGGATCGAGGTCGATCCGGGGCAGCTTGCCCGTTTTGCCGATTCAGAGTTTCGCCGCTCCGTGGTCGAACACCTGAAAGCGGCGGGTTTCAAATTTGTGGCGCTGGACTTGGAGGGCTTCCGCAGCGGCAGCCTCAACTCCATGCTGCCGCAGCAAGTGCTGCAACTTGCCGTTGCCGACGGCGCAAACCGACAATAGGCATGCCGTGCACAGCTTGCCGGCAGGCCGCAAGCGCCACGAGAACCAACAAGCATTTCGCAACGCCAGCCGTTTGCTGCGCGGCGCCTGGGCTGTTGTCACTGGTTGTCGCGTGCTATTTGGCCGCTTTTGGCTTCGGTGTGGCGTCGGCCTTCAGGTCGCCGAGCACAAATTGCAGACCGGCAACCATGTGCTGTAGCACGGCCGGGTTGCGGAAGGCACGGTCGTCGTGCCCGAAAGCGCAGTAGAACGTCCGCCCCTTGCCGTAGGTCTTTATCCACGACAGGCCGTAATCGTTATCTGCCCGCGGGCCTTTGGTGATTTTCGACTTTTCTACATTCACGCTCAGCAGCACGCGGTTGACATCCCGACTGTAAGCGTCCCACTTCAGCACGCGCGACGGCCCGAAGGTGTAGATTTCGTCGGTGATCTGGAAATCCTGGCCGCCGAAAGCGGCATTGACGGGATGAGTCGGATCGTCGTTGGTCACCCAGATCGTCGCCCAGGGGTGCCCGATGAAATAACCGCCAATCATCTCGCCCCATTCTTTCCAGCCGTAGGAGCAGTCGGCCGCCCCGTGGTTGCCCATGATCCCCTTGCCGCCCTTGACGAACTCGACCAGATTACTGCGCAGCCGGGCGGTGACCGCCGCTTGTTGATCCTTGGGCGGCGGGCTGGCGCATTTTTCGAAAGCCCGGCCCGTGAACAGCTCCCCCGTGGTGTTGTTGAAGTAGATGGCGTCGAACTGGTCGATGGCGGGCTTTTCGAAGTTGGCCGGGTCGTCGCTGATCACGCACTCGAAAGCCCCGGTCTTCTTGCCGATGGCCGGAAAGGCCACTTTGGCTGCTTCGATAGCCTGGCCATGCACGAACCCGTTGCAGTGACTGTAAATCAGCACTTTTCGGGGCTTTTCGGGCTTGACTGTCTTGAACTCGGTCTTTTCCACCACTTCCAGGACCGAGGCGGCCAGAGCGGGCTTCTGCTTGGCCTTCGGCTCCCCTTGCCCAGAATCGGCTGTATAGGCAATGCCGGCGAACAATACTGTAAGTACAAGGCTCGCGATCAAGGACTTGCGCGACATGGTAGGCCCCTTTCTCGACTGGCGTGAACCGACAATCGGCCATCACCACCGATGGCGGAAGGTAATTGCAAGCAACAGAGCTTGTATCAGAATATCGCGCCATGCGGGCGATAGCAAGCAACTGGAAGGCCTCTCGGGAGCGGACCGCCGAATTCCACCGGCCAATCGCTCCCCAGCGGCCGAAGACCGTGCTGACTCCGATTGCCGGCTACTTGAGGGTTTGCGGGAATTCGCAGGTCGTAACTCATTGTTGCGTGTGAGATTACCAGCCCTGATTCGTCCCGCAGCACCCCAATGTCACTTTCTGGTCCCGCCAGTGGCCGAATCCCCTGGTGTTTGAAGCAATTGCGCGGCACCAATTCCCGGACACCCTCGGTTACTTGCAAGCAAGGCAAGTTTCGAGCACACTATATCGCAGTGGGGGGTTGGCAAACAGCAAGCATGGCGGCTTCCGATGGGGCCTGAGCAAACAACGCCGCAGTCGCAGCAAACCAAGGTCGATCCGGCCGACCTGATCTATTACGGCCGCATGACCCCCGAGAGATTCTTCGCCGAAGCGCAACGGCTGGGCATCGATGAGCAGTCGCTGCGCGAGCCGGCGGTGTACGATCGGGTGTTGGTGTCCTGCCTGATCAGCGTCCGCGCCGAGACGGCGCAGCAGTTAGCTGCGGAGCTTAATCTGCCCATTACCGCCGAGCAGGCCGAGAACATCGCCCGTAACAGCTTGGTGCCGGACGTTCTGCCCGGTCCCGCCCCGCTGAATCCCGAAGAGCGCAAGCTGGCCGTCCACTTGTACTCCAAAGCCATAATGGCTGCCGTCACCCGGCAGAACTGCACCATTACCGAGGAAGAAGCGCTTATCGGGGCCGAGAAGATGGTTCGGGCCGGCGAGCGGGGGCTGACACGCATCCAGAAACTCGCCCGCAGCGCCGGCTGTCTGCTGGTTCTGGCGCTGCTGGGTTCGGCCCTGGTGCTATCGGCGGCGACGCTCGTCCTGGCAAGCATGTAAGCATTGGTCTGCGGTCTGCCGGCCGTCGCGGCGCTAGCAGCGTCTAGCAAAAGCCGACGTGCATCGCGCGTTCCTCATTGCCTCATCGCCTCGTCCGCTCATCGCCTCGTCCCCGCGCCCCGCGGCCGCCCCGCGCCCCCGCGGTGAATGCAGAAAAACATCTTGACTTGCCCGACGGCGATTCATACCGTAGCGCGTCACTTCCATTTCACACGAGGGTAAGGCGACACATGAGCAGCAGCGGAGCCAACGGCCAGCAGTGCCAGTGCCAGTCGGTGCCTTTTCTGGATTTGGCAAAGCAGCACGCTGCCCTTCGGGAAGATGTGCTGGCGGCATTGGGCCGCGTATGGGATAGCGGGGCATTCGTGCTGGGGCCGGAAGTCGCCCGGCTGGAAGAACAAATCGCCCAGTACTGCCAGACGCGACATGCAATCGGCTGTGCGTCGGGCAGCGATGCGCTACTGCTTGCGCTGATGGCATACGAAGTAGGGCCGGGCGATGAGGTGATCTTGCCCAGCTTCACCTTCTTCGCCACTGCCAGCGCCGTTACGCGCTTGGGCGCACGGCCGGTGTTCGCCGACATCGAACCGGATACCTTCAACATCGACCCGGCAGAAGTCCAGCGCCTGATCGGCCCGAGGACAAAAGCCATCCTGCCGGTTCACTTGTTTGGCCAGTGCGCGCGGATGGATCAGATAATGCAGATTGCCCAGGCTCACAATCTTCCTGTGATCGAGGATCTTGCCCAGTCTATCGGTGCGGAATGGGATGGACGCCGCGCCGGTTCGATTGGCCATATCGGCTGCATAAGTTTCTATCCCACCAAAAACCTCGGCGGAGCGGGCGATGGCGGAATGATGACCACCAACGACGACCGGTTGGCCGATCGTCTCCGCTTGCTCCGCGTACATGGGATGCGCCCGCGGTATTTCCATCGCATCGTGGGCATCAACAGCCGGCTGGATTCGTTCCAGGCTGCCGTACTGAACGTGAAAATGCCGTACTTGGATCGCTGGACCGCGCAGCGACAAGCCAATGCGCAGCGGTACCAAGAGCTGTTTACAGCCGCCGGGCTGAACGACATCATTCGCCTGCCGGTCGCCTTGCCAAACGGTCGGCACGTGTGGAATCAGTACGTGATCCGCGTGCCGCACGCGCAGCGCGATGCCCTGCGGGAGTATCTGGCCAAAGCCGGTATCGGCACCGAAATCTATTACCCGCTGGGAATCCACCAGCAGGAGTGTTTCGCTTACCTCGGTTATGGGCCATTGGATTTGCCCAACACTACGCAAGTCGCTCGGGAAGTGCTTGCGCTGCCGATATTTCCGGAGTTGACGCTCGCGCAGCAGCAACGCGTGGTCGAGTGTATCGCGGAGTTCTACCGCTCCCAACGGTGCCGTCCGATACCGGCGCCGAAGTTTCTCAGGGGCGCCGGTTTGCCCGCAGAACAAGGCACGCTGCCAGAACAACAACGACCGGCCGCAGCACAGTGACCGCCATTGCTATGGCAGTCTGGCCATTGGTGCAGCAGTCTGGCCATTGGTGCAGCAGTCCGGCCATTGGTGCAGCAGTCCGGCCATTGCTATGGCAGTCCGGTAATCGCCGCGGCATTTCGGCTATTGCTAAGGCAGTCTGCCGCAGGGTACGATCTTGCCAAAGGCTACTGCCGGCCGCTAAGCAATAAGCGGCGCAACGCACTCTGGCCGATCGTTGCGCGGGTTGTTCACCACAGTACTAACCGGATAGGCCGTCATCTGATCGGCAGGCAGCGGTCTTAGCCAGGCCAAGACTTCAGAAGGCGGGACGGCCGGGTCCAGCCACGGCCCGTAGGCTTCAGGCGGAAGAATGACCGGCATCCGATCGTGAATCGGGGCCATCAGCTCGTTGGGCGTAGTGGTAAGGATGGTACACGACTCTACATAGCTGTGGTCTGCACCCTCCCAGGCCTCCCACAAGCCGGCAAAGGCAAACAACCGCCCGTCGCGCAAACCGATCAAGTAAGGTTGTTTGTTTCGGCCGTTTTTTTTCCACTCGTAGAAACCGTCGGCCGGAATCAAACATCGCCGCCGGCGCATGGCCGCCCGAAAAGCCGGCTTCTCCATGACCGACTCGCTGCGGGCGTTCGCCAGCCGATTGCCAATGGCCGGATCTGTCGCCCAGGAGGGGATCAAACCCCAACGCATGAACACCAACTGGCGTTGGTCGTCGGCGGACTGTGGGCGACGGCGTACCACAGCCACCGGCTGCGAAGGCGCTATGTTATACCGGGGCGGCAGTTGCGGCACCTCGAACAACGAGAACTGCTCGGCAATGGCGCTGGCCGATGCGCGAAGTGTAAACCGCCCACACATTCCATTGCCCCCGCAAGATGCTCGACAATCACCAGGCTCGCTATTGCACGATCGTCGCTACAGACAGTTCTGGGCTACAAACAATTGTCACTGCTGCCGCCGTGGTCGGCAATCGTCTTTAGCAACGAGCCAATCGTCTTTATGCACATTAACTTTGCGAACGGGAACTTTCTGCACGCGGAATAGTCTTCAAGGAGAAAATTGCCCTTAAAAAAGGGGGATGCTGTGCTGGCCGGTACTTTGCTGAAGGCGAAAATCGGCAGCCGGGCTGCGGCGGCAGTTTCCGACCAAGGTGCTTTACGCGGGCCGAAGTAAGCCCTTACTCCTGCGAAAGCGCTCGTCTGCTGGCCGTGCCGATTAATGACGTGCCGAGTAAAAGCGATGCGGGCGGCAAGCAATGTAAAAGCTTTTGCAACCGGCAAGGCTTTACAACCACGCATCGCCAAGCGGCCGAGCGGCACAGAACTTATTCCTACAACACTTGTTTATTATCTGTTGGGGGGTTAGAATCAATATGATCGGTCGGGCGACCGGTAGCTCGTCCGCGTGGCAACGCCTCGGTGGTTGTCATCTGGCACCCGGTGGCGTTGATCGCTGGCTGCCGTGCGAGCAGATTGTCTCTAAGGAACCCGGAACGTGGTTCTGTCCGAGATTGATCGCCACTTGCTGGAGCGCTGCCTGAGTCGTAAGCCTCGGGCGTGGGAGGATTTTGTTGATCGGTTCATAGGCCTGGTGATCCACGTGATTAATCACACGGCCCAGGCCCGCAGCGTTCGGTTGACGCCGGAAGACCGCGAAGACCTGTGCGCGGAAGTATTCTTGCAGATCATCAAGGACGATTTCGCTTTGCTGCGCAACTTCCGCGGTCATAGCAGCCTGGCTACTTATTTGACCGTAGTGGCCAGGCGCATCGTGGTCAAAGAGCTGTTGGTGCACAAGTCGTTTGCGCGGCTGATGGAAGGCGCCGCCACCGCCGATGTCCGCGAAGTCGCCGATCCGCATCCCAGCCCAGCAGCACGGCTGAGCAATCGCGAGGAAGTCTATCGGCTGCTTGACGGCCTACAAGGCACCGAGGCGGAAGTAGTGCGGATGTATCACCTGGAAGGGAAGAGCTACCAGGAGATCAGCGCTGCCATCGGGATGCCGGAGAACAGCATCGGGCCGATTCTGAGCCGAGCACGGGAAAAGATGCGTCGGGCGGGCGTCAATTGAGCTGGCTGCCCCGGTCTGCCCGCCGGGCCGGAGCGGACACTACCAGCAGCGGCTGCACTCTTTCTGAGCGCCTGTCGCCTTGTCGGCTTTCCTGTCTTTGCGCCTTTGTGTCTTGGTGGTTCTCCTAATGCGTTTTGGCGGATGCTTTTTTGCGTCGTGGTGGCGCCATCGACCGGCGGCAGTCTGCCTTCGCAGACTCTGCTGTCACAGATACTGCGTCCAACCGCGCTGCTGGAGCATCTGCACCACTTTGCGCACTGATTCTTCCTGGTGTTTGTCGGCCACTAGTGTGGCGTCGGGCGTGTGAACCACCACGCAATCGCGCAGGCCGATGGTTACCACCAAGTGATCTTCCGAAGTCCGCACGATGGTGCCTAAGGTGTCGATGCCCAAGTGGCGCCCGACCACGGTGTTGCCATTGGCGTCTGCGCCGCGCAGCCGTGCCATTGCCTGCCAGCTTCCCACGTCGTCCCAGTCGAAGGGGGCTTCGATTACCAGCACGTCGGCGGCATGCTCCATCACCGCATAGTCGATCGATATAGACTCTATGGCGGCAAACTCGCGCTCCAGTACTTCCATATAACGCGGTTTGCCCGCCGCACGGTCGATTCGCTCCAAATGCGAGTACAAATCGGGCTGATGCCGCCGCAACAGTTCCAGTATGGTGGCGGCCTTCCACACGAAGATGCCCGAGTTCCAGTAATAATTCCCGGCGGCAAGGAACTGTCGCGCCACGTCGGCGCTGGGCTTCTCGCGGAACTTTACGACCTTGTACACCAGCGGCGTTTTTTCCGCGGCGGGCGAGGCCGACGCGGACTCGCCCTGACCATGTGGTAACAGTTCGTTTGCTTGCGGGCCGCGCTCGATGTAGCCGAAGATTTCTGCCGGATAGCTGGGGCGGATGCCGAAAGTTATCAGATATTGCGGCGCCTGGGCGACCAGCGAGTGGGCCAGCGCCACAGCGCGCCGGAAGCCATCGGCCGGCGAAATGACATGATCGGCCGGAAGCACGGCCATCACCGCGTCCGGATCGCGCCGCAAAAGCTCCAGGGCCGCCAGCCCGATGCACGGTGCCGTGTTCCGCTTATGCGGCTCGGCCAGGATGGCACCGACGGGCAATTCGGGCAGTTCGGCCACTACCGCCGGCGCCAGATCGATGCTGGTGGCCACCAATATGCGTTCTGGCGGCACCAGGCCGGCCAGCCGCTCGAACGTCTCGCGGAGCATCGTCTGCGGGCCGACCAGACGCAGGAATTGCTTGGGCCGACTTGTGCGGCTTTCCGGCCAGAACCGCGTTCCGCTACCGCCAGCCATTATTACGCAATGAAGCATCTTTGCGTCCTCACAGCTTCTGGAACACTAATGCGTAAACTATTGAGCTTCGCAAATCGTACAGACAGGAAATTTCCTGGTCTTTAGCCACTTTGGCGTCCCTTGGTTTTGCGAAGATCAATGATGTATGTTTGTGCCGGCTGGTGACGTGTGCGCCGCTCGCGCTGCATTGCCGACAGGCGGATTGTTGGTCTTTGCCCCCAAAGCGTTGTACCGCCGGCCCGCTACTGACAGAAGTACGTGGGCTGCGTTATTCGTGTACCGGCAGCTATCTTC
>Ga0209101_1000165_pt1 | contig 56315 bp, 53 predicted proteins | sample ConPoolayeCmetaG_FD_185481 | JGI IMG/M metagenome (GOLD analysis project Ga0209101, IMG submission 185481) | Hot spring microbial mat communities from California, USA to study Microbial Dark Matter (Phase II) - Cone Pool mat layer C metaG... ... | reverse complement strand
GCGCAGATCGAGGCCATTCGCGGCCTCCTCTGACGCCGCGGGTCGGGTATGACCTTCACCCTGCCTCGGGCTGCACGCTGCGCAGTTCGACCACGAAGGCCCGAACGCCGTCCCTGGCGAGCGCCGCCGCCAGGGCCGGCGCATCGACACCGACGGCGATAACCGCACCGCCGCCACCCCCGCCGGTAAGCTTGGCCCCGAACGCGCCCGCGGCCCGTGCGCGCGCGACGAGCCCGGCGATCTCCGGCGTCGACACTCCCAGCTCGTCGAGCACGGCCTGGTTCTCCGCAAAACACGCCCCGAGCGCTCCCAGGTCGCCCCGCTCGAGCGCGTGCACCCCGCGCGCGACGAGCGCCTCGACCGCGTCGAACAGCCGCTCGCATCGAGGGCGATCCGCGAGCCAGCGATCGCGCACGGCGGCAACCGTCGCCTGGGTGCTCCGCGGGCGGTCCCCGAAGGCCACGACCAGCGGGAGAGGAGCGGCGAGACGGATCGGCGTCAGGGCCGGCGGCTCGCCCCGTACGAAGCGAAAGCAGCCACCGAGCGCAGCCGCTGCCGGGTCGATCCCGGACGGCGTGCCGTGAAACATCGCTTCGAGCTGCCGGCCGAGCGCGAGCTCGTCGTCGCGCTGCACACGGCGGCCCGCCGCCGCCGCGCAAGCCCGCAGCATGGCGACCACGAGCGCAGCCGAGCTCCCGAGGCCACGGCCCGGCGGGAGCTGCGTATGCACCTCGGCCACGATCGCCGCGGGGTCGAGACCGAAGAGCGTCGCCGCGCGCTCGAGCACGGCCGCGGGCCGCGCATCCTCCACGACCACGCCGCCCTCGCCGTACACCGCGGGGCCTGGCCCCGCGCGCAGCTCGACCGCAAGCCCGAGGGGCAGCCCGCTCGCCAGGGCAGGGCGGCCATACACCACGACATGCTCGCCGAGCAGGATGACCTTGCCGCCCGCCTGGCCACGGGCCGGCACGCGCATCAGCGGCGCTCTTGGGCCAACGAGCGGAGGAGCTCGCGCGCGCGATCGATCTTCACCTCGCCCGCCTCGATGAGTCGCTGGCGCAGCAGCTCGGCTTCGGCGCCGCGGGCGCCCGCGGCGTGGGAGACGGCCCGCGCGTGCAGCGCCATGTGGCCTTTCTGAATGCCTTCGGTCGCGAGCGCGCGCATCGCCGCAAGATTCGACGCGAGTCCTACCACGGCCATGATGGCTGCGAGCTCGCGCGCCGAGGCGACGCCGAGAATCCGCAGGGCGAGACGGACGCGCGGGTGCGATTCGACCGCCGGCCCGACCGTGCTCACCGCAAGCGGCATCTCGATCGCCCCGACGAGATGCCCCTCCTCGAGCGACCACGTGCTGAGCGAGCGATACTGGCCGTCGCGCGCGGCGTAGGCGTGCGCCGCGGCCTCGATCGACCGCCAGTCGTTCCCGGTTGCGAGCGCGACCGCGTCGATGCCGTTCATGATGCCCTTGTTGTGCGTGGTCGCGCGGTACGGGTCGGCCCAGGCGAACTCGTAGGCGTAGAGGATACGCTCGGCGACCTCTTCGCCCGCGAGCCCGTCGCGGCCGAGCGCCGCAACCGGGACGCGACACCCAGCGCGCGCCAGGCGCCGATCGGCGAGGTTCGAGAGGATGCGCAGGTTCACCTCGCCGCCGGCGATCTCCTGGATCATCGGCGCGAGCCCTTCGACCAGCGAGTTCGTCGCATTGGCGCCCATGGCGTCGCCCGTGTCGAGCAGGATGTGGACGACGACCATGGTCTCGCCACGCGGCGAGCGCACGAGACGGACCTCGAGGTCGCGTGGCCCGGCCCCTCGCCGGCACAGGCCGGGCGTGAGCCGCTCGGCGGCCCGCAGGATCGCCGGACGGGACGCGAGCAGACGCTGGCGGGCGCCCTCGGGATCGGGAACGCGAATGAGCTGCACCTGGCCGATCATCGCACCCTGATCGGCGTCCGCGGTGAAGCCTCCGGCACCCCGCACCACCAGCGCCGCATTCGAGGCCGCGGCGACAACCGACGGCTCTTCCACGACCATCGGCACGAGTACCTCTCGCCCGTTGACCACGAAGTTGAGTCCCAGCCCGAACGGCAGCGCGAAGGTGCCCACGGCGTTCTCGATCATGATGTCCGCGATCTCGAGCGGCAGCGCATCGGCGGCACACAGGGTCGCCATCTCCTCGGGATCGAGCCCGGCCGCCTCGCGGAGCCGCTCGCGGCGCTCCTCGACACTGAGCCGGTAGAACGCGGGAATGCGGGAACTACTCATTCGCCTCCTCCAACAGTGAGCCAGTCACGCAGCTTGCTGCCGAGCACGCGCGGCGCGCGGGCGAGGTCGGTGCATGAGCGCGAGCCCGTGAGCACCATGGCCGTCCGCAAGCCCTCCATCAACCGCAGCACGTAGGCCTCGGCCGCCGGCGCGCCGCCGTCGCGCCAGGCGCGAAAGACGGGGAGCGCGATACCGGCCACCTGCGCCCCGAGCGCCAGGACCTTGGCCACGTCGAGTCCCGTGCGGATGCCGCCGCTCGCGATGACCTCGCACGGCAGGCCGCGGACCCCGAGCACGGCTGCCGCCGTCGGAATCCCCCAGTCGGCGAAGTCCGCACCGAGCGCAGCGCGTTGGGGGTCGGCCCGCAGGGCTTCGACCTTGACCCACGAGGTCCCTCCGGCGCCAGACACATCGACAGCGCGCACCCCGACGTCGCACAAGCGTTCAACCACCGACCGCGAGAGCCCACAGCCGGTCTCCTTGGCGATGACCGGCACCGACAGCTCGCGTACCAGACGGCGGAAGGTCTCGAGCCCTCCGCGAAAATCCCGGTCGCCGCCGGGCTGGATCAGCTCCTGGGCCGGGTTCAGATGCACGCAGAGCGCGTTCGCCCCCACAGCGCGCACGAGCGCCTCGATGTCGCTAGTGGCGAGCTCGGCGGCCTGCACGAGCCCCAGATTGGCAAGCAGCAGCGTGGTCGGCGCGTGCTCTCGCACGCGGAAGCTGTAGCCGAGCTCCGGCTCGCGCTGCATGGCGCGCTGCGAGCCGAGACCGAAGGCGATGCCGCAGCGCTCGGCCACCGCGGCAAGCCCCTGATTGATGGTCGCCGCCTCGGCGGTTCCTCCCGTCATGCCCGTGATGAGCAGGGGGGCGCGCAGCACGTGACCGAGGAAGGTCACCGACAGGTCGACCTCCTCGACCGCCAGCTCCGGCAGCGCGTCGTGCACGAGCTCCACCTCTTCGAGCAGCGTCGTCTTGCCCGCGTACTCGACGGCGGAGTGCTCGCAGAGCTCGAGGTGCGAGCGCTTGCGCGCGGCGATGGGCTCACTCAACGCACACCCCCTCGTGCGCCAGGTCGAGATCGAGCGGCTCGATGCCGACCTCCCGCCAGGCATCGTGCACGGCGGCCGCCTCGGCCGCCGACCGACAGAGCGCGATCCCGCAATCGCCCGCTCCGGCTCCGGACGGCTTGGCCGCGGCACCCACGGACGCTGCCGCCCGCACCAGCGTGGCTAGCTCCGGCGTGACCAGTGGCAAGCCCAGTGCCGTCCCGAAGCGCTCGAGGAGGCCAGCCGTCCGTTCGACCGTCTCGAGCAAGGTCCCCGCGTCCTGGCGTGCGACGGCATCGGCCGCCTGCTCGGCCGTGTCCACGAGCTCCGCGAAGACGGGCGGCGGCGACGCCGGATCGAATCGCGCGAGAAGCGGAGGCGTGTGCGCCGAGGTCCGCGTCCACCCTGCCACGAGGTGCAGGCCGGGCGGGAGCTGGCGGGGAACGAGCGCCAGCGTGCTGCCGCGGCGTCGTGCCTCGACCAGTCCCCCGTGGACGGCGGCACCGACATCGGCGCCGCTTCCCCGCCCGCCCTGGAACAAGGCATTCGCCGTCAGCGCGGCCTCGAGCACCCCTTCGCGCGTGGCATCTGGCGCCAGCGCGGCCACGGCTGCCACGAGCGCGGCGGCACTGCGGCCCAGCCCGAGCTTGTACGAGCCGCGCACGAAGGGCCGGGCATCGACCGTGACGAAGAGCCCGCGCGGCGCGCGTCGCCAGGCACGCAGGGCAGCGAGCACGACTCCCGCGTCGCCGCCAGGCATCGGGGCTGCCCCTTCGAGGCGCACGGCATGACCCTCGGCCCGCGACTCGACCACGATCGCATCCCCTTCCGTCGAACACACCTCGACGGTGGCCCGGCGATCGACGGCGGCGACGAGCGCGGGCGCGCCGCCCAGCACCGCCCATTCGCCAGTGAGAAAGAGCTTGCCGGGCGCGTGCGCCCGGACGACGCGGCCAGGCCAGCCAGAGATCCTCGATCTCTTCATGTCGCGATCACCTCGGCCCCCCGACCGGGAGCGCACGTGAGCACGCCCTCGACGCCCGGCACGGCGCCGAGCGCCTCGGCCACCTGCGCCACATGAGCTGGCGCACAGAGCACTTTCACTTGCGGTCCTGCGTCGATCGTCACCCAGGCGGGCACGCCGTCCGCCCGCATCGCCCACACCCGGTGCACGCACTCGACCGTTGCCCCGCGCCAGTACAGGAGCGGTGGCCGTGCGGCAAGCCCCACGGCGTGCATCGCGAGGGCGCTGCGCTCGGCGACCTCGCCGAGGGCGGGCAGGTCGCGGGCGCGGATCGCCTCGCGGGCCGCGCGCAGATCGCCGTCGACCTCGGCCACCCACGCCGGGTAAAACGGCGAGGCGGCGGCCCGGCGCATGCCCTCGCGCGACGGCACCGCCTTGGGGGCCCGGCTGGTGATCGCGACCACGACGCGCAGGTCCCACTCCTCGGGTCCGAGCAGCGGCTCCGCGACCGAGTCGGCCCCGTCGGGGCGCTCGCCCCGGTGCCACTCGACGAAGCCCCCGAAGATCGACCGACACGCCGAGCCAGAACCCTGCCGCGCCAGCGCCGAGAGAGTTCGCCCGTCGAGATCGAGCCCGGCAGCACGCGACGCGGCCAGGGCGACGGCAGCGAAGGCTGCCGCCGACGAGGCGAGACCGATCCCGCGCGGCACGTGACTGCAGGTGCGCACCTCCGCTGCCCCTGCGTCCGGAGCCCGCTGGCGCACCAGGTCGATGAAGCGCTGCAGCCGCTCTCGTTCCTCGCCGCGGGCCGGCTGTCCATCGATGTCGAAGCGGTCGCCGTTCGGGCTGGCGAAGGCCACCGTGGCATCGACAAACAGCCCGTCGAGGGTCAACGAGATGCTTCCCGTTGCCGGCAGATTCCGCGTCACGTCGCGTTTGCCCCAGTACTTCACCAGCGCGACATTGACATTGGCGCGGGCTGTCACTGCCCGGTCAGTGCTCACGACTCCGAGTGCGTAGCGCGCCGCGCGACTAGACGCACGCGGCCAGCGGAGTGCCCGAGGCCGCCAGCGCCCGGTCGATGGCCCAGACGAGGCTCGATTCCCGCCGGTAGAATCCTTGCGAATGCAACGAGTTACCGAGACGGAGGTACGTATAGTCCAGATGGTGGCAGAGCTCGTGGAGCAAGGTGCGGAGAAACGTCCGCGGGGCCACCACCTGCTCGCGTTTGGCCGTGCGCATCCACACCGTGATCGTCCCCGGTGCTCCCCGTGGAGCGGGGACATAGAGGCCGTGCAGCTCGCCGCGGGCATTCGAGGGACGCCGCGCCTCGACCCGCACGCAAACCGCCGGGACGCCGAAGGCCCGGCACACGCCGTCGGCCACGCGCTGCGCGACGTCCTGCACCGCTCCGGGGACGCCGCTCGCCAGCACGCGCGGCAGCTCGATCACAGCCTCGACGAGGACAGGACCGGGACGCAGCGGAAGCGTCGGATGCAGATCGCTCTGCTCGGCTACCCGGCGTAGCGATGGCGAGAGCCGGCGATACCAGCTCGGACGGGGGCCCGCGAGCCGCGGCGTGGGAGACATCCCACCAGTGCTTTACCTGACGAGGCGGTGCCGGCCAACCCGGGGGGCGCTTTCGCGCAGTGGTCCGTGTCCGTGGGGCAATCGCGGCGGACGCTCGGCAGGAGCACGGCTGTGGAATCGCGGCGAAGGCGCTGGACGCTGGAGCGGAGCCGGGGACGGCCACCGTGTCTCGTCGGGACGACCGAGGATACCCTCCTGACGTCGCCGCTCGAGGATGCGACCACCTGAAAATGGCCGTTCCCGCGGCGCCTGCGGGAATCGCCGACCGAGCCAGCCCTCGCCCTGGGATTGCACATGTTGGCGCACCGGCCGCTCGGGCACCCCGGATACGAGGGGACGCTCCAGCAGCGATCGGCCGGGCACATGCCGTCGCTCGCGGCGCTCCGGAATCGGGGTGTTGTGGAGGCGGCGCGGCCACGACTCATCGGTGCGCCGTGCATGCCAGGGCGCCACCGTCTGGCGAGGTCGCTCGTGGTATCGGGGCAGATGAAACCGGCTGACGCGTTCGACGTCGTGCCGCGGCGGGGGCGCATCCGCCCGGGGTCTCCCGTGCCACAGGGTCCGCACCGGGGCGGGCAGCCGATCGTGGTGCACGAGCACGTGGCGGACGCGCGGGGCGCAGAAGTCCCGGTCTCGCACCCAGATCCAGTGGCTCGGCCCGACCCAGCCGTATGGCGCCCAGCCCACGTAGCCACCACCCCAGTGCCAGCTGACCCAGGCCGGGGACCACACGCTTCCGGGCACCCACACCCATCCCCATGCGGGCGCCCACGACCACCGACCGTAGTGGAATGTCCAGGCCCAGGGCTCCCACGACAGCCAGGTCCAGCCCCAGGCCGTCCACACCCAGCGCCCGTCCAGATACGGCGCCCAGCCGAAGGCCACCCGAGGACGCCAGACGTAGCCGAGGGAACCCGCCGTCACCCAGGTGCCATACGGCGCGAGCGCTTGCTCGTACGCCTCGGGCGCCGGGGCATCGTCCCAGTCATCGGGAAGATCACCGCCGTCGTCCCAGTCGTCCGCCCATGCCCCGCTCGACACGGTCAGAGCGAGCAGCAGAGCCAGCAGCATGCGGCGGGCGAGGACCATCTCGCTGCCCTCAACACCGACCGCGCTCGAAGGTTGCGCCAGGAACGGATTCGCCAAGCTCGTAGCGCATGGTAGTCATCGCCAGGCTCGCAGCGCATGGAGCGGCTCCCCGACGAACGCCAGGAAACGGTGACCGAGAGGGCACTGCACGTGCTGCGGCGCCTCGAAACCGACGACGACGATTCTGGCTTCGACGCTGGCGGCCGTCGGCCTGCTGGCCTGTTCTCGACGATGGGCACCGCAGCGCGCTGGGCCATGCTCGGTGCCGGCATCGTCCTGGCCGTGGCTCTCGGCATCGCAAAGAACGCCCAGCGGGAGCCGACACCACCCCCGACGGTCCAGCCGACTCCGGCTTCGGAGGCGCCTCCGGAGGCCCAGGCTGCCAGGACGGAGCTTCCCCCGGCGACGCAGCCGCCCCGGATCGAGCCTGTGCCCGACGTCACTGCGCCGCCTCCCCTACCGCAGGAGCCAGTCCCGGACCGTCCGGAACCGCCGCGCATCATCGGCCAGTCGCCGCGCAGCACCACCGTCAGCATTCCGGCCGGCAGGGAACAGCGTTTCGAGGTCGCGGCACGGGCAGCACACGGCGAGGGACCCCTTGCCTATACCTGGATTCTCGATGGGACGGTGCTCGGCACGGGTCCCGAGCCTGTTCGCTCTCTGCCCGGGCGCCCTCCTGGCGAGTACCAGCTGCGGGTCGTGGTCCGCGACAGCGCGGGCCTCGCCACCGATCCGGTGGAATGGCGCCTGGTCGTTCGACCGCCGAAACCCCGACCGCCCGCGATCGTTCGTCACGAGCCGTCGACCCGGAAACTCCTTCGTATAGAGGAGGACGGCACGCTCGCCCTGCGGGTCGCGGCGCGCGATCCGGACGACGGCGGCCCGCTCGCCTACCGCTGGCTCGTCGACGGGAACGAGGTCGGTCGCGAGCCCGTGTTTCGCTTCCGGGCGGAGGAGCCTGCAGGAACCCGCAAGACCATCGAGGCCCGGGTGCGGGACGCCGGCGGCCTCGAGGCTGCGCCGCTGCGCTGGCAGGTCGAGATTACGCCCCGACTGCGCGAAGCCGAGGCCCTCGCCTGGGTCGAGCGCTTCCAGAGCGCGTGGTACCGGCGCGACCTCGGCACGTTCCGCCTCTACGGTCTCGGACGGAGCCAGGCGGAAGCGCGGGCGCTCCGGGCGCAGCTGGCGCGTCAGCGTCGGTACCGTGTGCAGTTCTCGCCCGGTCGCGCACGCGTCTCCGGACGGTACGGAAGCGTCTCCTTCGTTCGCCAGGAAGTCGATGGGGGGCGCGTCGTCTCGTCGGTCGTCGAGACGTACCAGATCGAGAAGCACCCGAGCGGTCTCATCACCCTTCGTGGGGTGCCGCCGCCCTGACACAGGCCGGCTCGCGCCAGTCGCCGAGCCGCAGACCCGGGTGGAGCCCCATGGCCGCGGCACGCTCGCGGACTCGCTCGAGGCTCGTCGCGCCGTCGCTCACCACGGGCAGGTGCGCGAACGAGGTCGTCAGATAAAACATGCGGTAGTGAAAGAAGTTTTTCTGCACGATCACGTCGGCGTCCCGCGCCCGCAGACCGAGCGTGCGCCAGAAGCTCGGATGGATGGGCAAGGGAGGCTGCTCGGAGATCACGACGTGGAGCCGACCGCTGTCGAGACGCAGCGTGCGGCCGAACTGTCCGCTGGCCCGGGGACCGATCTGCACGTCGAGCTCGACCTCCGGTGCCCCGTAGCCGGGTGTGCCGCGCAGCACCACGGTGCGCCGCGTTCCGGGCGACAGGCTCCAGAGCTCCTCGACGAGCCGCGGATCGTGCACCGGCACGAAGGCCCGCAGCCCGCGCCCTTCGCGCGCGAGCGCGGCGACGAGCCGCGTGTTCCCGCCGGGCGCCCCGGCGCCGACGATGTCGTCGACATCGACGAGGGTGACCGGACCGAGACGGCGGCGGCGCATGCGCCACGCCTCCTCGAGCGCCTCCGCGGCGCTGCGCATCGGTGGCGGCGGGACGTCGCGCACGGCCCAGACCCGCTCCGCCAGCTCCTCGGCAAGCCGCGCGGCCTGCGCCGCATCGCCATCGGTCGACACGTGCACTGCCCAGCCCAGCCGCTCTGCCGAGGTGTACGGATGCACCATGAAGAGGCTCGCCGAGACGACGCCCGGACGAGCCTCGAGCCGACGCATGTGCCGGAACACGGCCCGCATGGGGGGCAGGAAGGCGATGGTCGCCCCTCCGCCGAGCACCATCGGGAGCCGACGCCAGGCGTGAACGGGATGGATCTCCCCGCGCAGCAGGCGCACGAGGCGGTTGCCGGCACGAAAGCCGGTCGGGAACAGATCCCAGTGCGGGTTGCTGCGGTACGCGACGACGATGTCCGCCGGCTCGACAAGCCCCGGGGTGAGATTCGCATGCAGGTCGTAGCTCACGGCAAGACGCACCCGGTGGCCCACGCAGGCGCGCACGCGGCGCAGGAGCTCCGCTTCGGGCGCCTCGTCGAGCCCTTCCACCTGCATCGACCCGTGCAGCGCCACATAGAGCCCATCGAGCGGGCACGCGTCGGCGATCTGCGCGAGCAGCGTCCCTGACAGCGCGTCCCAGGCCTCGCGCGTCAGCGGCCCGCCTGGGACGGCCAGCGAGGACTGCAGAGGGACGGCTGTGACGTCGCCGGCCAGCCGAGCCGCCTGACGGAACCCGGTGAGCTCCGCGTGCGGCATGAAGCGCTCGAGCTCCACGCCACGCAGCGTGGTACGCTCGGCCAGCTCCGCACCGGCGACGTGATGCATGCGCTCGAAGTCCGCGCATGTCGTGCGCAGCGGCGAGAAGGCATTCGCCTCGTGAAAGAGACGACCATAGGCGATGCGCAGCGCCCGACCTCGCCGTCCCAGAGAGAACCGCACGAGCGGCTCTCCTCCCCTGCTTCGGGGCGAGAGGTCAAGAGGACTCGCGAGCGGGTATCAGGACGCCTTGCGGAGGCCGGGGGCCTGGTTGGGTTCCGCGCCCGTGGCGAGCGGCAGCGGGCTCGGCCCCGTGATCAGCCGCGCTCCCCGGTTCCACGTGATGTAGTTCCAGGCCCACTGCACCAGGACGAGAAAGCGGTTCTCGAACTCGACAAGATAGAGGAGGTGGATGAAGACCCAGGCGAGCCACGCCAGCGGGCCGCTGAAGCGCGTCCAGCCAAGATCGGCCACCGCCTTCGCACGGCCGATCGTCGCCATGCTGCCGCGGTCGTGGTAGCGGAACTGCGCCGGCGTCGTGCGGCCCTGGCACTGCGCGGCGATGCGCTCGGCGACCCACCGCCCCTGCTGCATGGCGACCGGGGCCACGCCGGGCAGGGGCTTCCCCTCGGCATCGGCACAGTGCGCCAGATCGCCGATGACGTACACCTCCGGGTGCCCTGCCACGGTGAGATCCGGCTGGACGACGACCCGGCCCGCGCGGTCGAGCTTCGCTCCGAGCCGTGTCTCGAGCACGCGTCCGAGGGGCGATGCCTGCACGCCTGCCGCCCAGAGCACGGTCCGCGCGGCGATGCGCTCGGTTGTCGCGCCCTGACGCACGGTGAGCCCATCCGCGTCGACGGCGGAGACCATCGTCCCGGTCCGGACCTTCACCCCGAGCTCGGCGAGCGCCCGCGCGGCCGCGGCCGATAGATCAGGATGATAGGGTGGGAGGACACGGTCGGCGCCCTCGATGAGCAGGATCCGCGCGCCCCGCGGGTCGATGTGACGGAAATCGTGCCGCAGGGTCTCGTTGGCAATCTCGGCCAACGCCCCCGCCAGCTCCACCCCGGTCGGTCCGCCGCCGACGATCGCGAAGGTCAGCCAGGCCTCGCGCCGCGCCGGATCGGTCTCGCGCTCGGCCGCCTCGAAGGCGAGGAAGAGCCGGCTGCGGATCTCGGTGGCGTCCTCGATGGTCTTGAGACCCGGTGCCACCGCAGCCCACTCCTCGTGGCCGAAGTAGTGATGCGTGGCCCCGGCGGCCACGATCAACGTGTCGTAGGGGACAACGCCATCGCTCAGCACCACGGCCCGCCGCTCGGGATCGAGGTCCACCATCTCGCCGAGCAACACCGTGGCGTTGCGCTGCCACTTGAGCACCGCGCGCAGCGGCGACGCGATGTCGCCTGGCGAGAGGCCGCCGGTCGCCACCTGGTAGAGGAGCGGCTGGAAGAGATGGAAGTTGCGCCGATCGATCAGCGTCACCTCGACCGGCGCGCGGCGCAGGGCCTGCGCGGCGTAGAGTCCGCCAAAGCCCCCGCCCACGATCACGACGCGATGCGAGCTCGGTGTCGTCATGCCCGGATCCTCCGTCCTGCACACAGCCCCTGCGCGAAGGCGGCCAGCTCGGCGACGTTCTGGCCGAGCTGCACGCCGGCCGGGATGCGCAAGCTCCCGTTGTGCAGCGCGCGTCCCCCCAGGATGAGCCGCGCGCCCTGCGCACGCGCTGCATGCGCCAGGCGCGGCAGCTCGCGCTCCACGGCCGCCCGGCCCGCCTCGGTACTGACGCTTACCCACATGATCGCGGGCTGCTCCCGCTCGAGGGCCAGGAGCAGCGTCGCGATCGGTGTCTCCGGTCCCAGGTTGATCGCGTGCAGGCCCTCGGCTTCGAGCGCGGCCGCCACGGCCAGCGTCGGCAAGGCGTAGGGATCGCCTTCCGGCGCGCCACCGAGCGCCAGGGGGGCATCGTCCACCGGGGTCAGCATCCCGCGGATCTGGCTGAGCCAGCGCAGACAGATGTCGGTGGCGCGATGCTCGAGCAGGATCCCGTCGGCCGCGTGCAGCCAGCGCTCGCCGATCCGTTCGAGCGCCTCGCGCAAGGGACCGTCGATGATCGATGCCAGGCTGCGACCGCGGAGATACAGGCCGTTCAGGAAGCCGCAGGCCTCCGTCGCCGCACCGGCCATCAGCCAGCTCGCAAGGCGCTCGTCCTCGCTCGCCGGCACCGCAGCGTTGGCCATGGCCTCGACGCAGCCGATGCCGATCGCTGCGGGCTCGACCAGCGTGGCTCGCGTCTCCCGGACGAAGCGCACGGCTTCGGCCAGCGGGATGCGGCGATGCCCACCTGCCGTGCGCACCACGCGCAGCACGCCGCCGTCGGCCCAGCGCTTCACGGAGGACTCGCTCACCCCGATGGCACGTGCCAGCTCGCGGGTGGAGAGCGCAGGCTCCCCGGGAGGCGCTGGACGCCGAAAAGAACGCTCTGACCGTTTTTCCTCAGGCACGTCATTGTTCATACTCCTGTAGTCCTTTGTTGGCAAGGGGACCTTTGACCCTCTTGCGCATGCCGGTAGATATCGCTATGAACGTTTTGACCGATTTGTTTCTCACGGCTCGCCGAGCCCAGCGAAAGGACCCCACCTCATGAAAGCCAATCTCGCCACGCTCCGCCCCACGGCCGACGACGGTCCGGCCGACGCGTCGTCCGTCGACCTCGCACGGATCGAACGCGCCGTACGAGAGATCCTCCTTGCCATCGGCGAGGACCCCAATCGCGACGGTCTCATCGACACACCCCGCCGCGTCGCCCGCGCCTACCGCGATCTATTCGCTGGCCTGCGCCAGCACCCCGGCGACCATCTGCGCCGCGTCTTCACCCACGAGCGCGCCGGCGAGGACCTCGTCGCCGTCCGCGACATCGAGCTGTTCAGCATGTGCGAGCACCACCTCCTGCCCTTCACGGGCCGGGCGCACGTCGTCTATGTGCCCAGCGCCGAACGGGTGGTGGGCCTCAGCAAGGTGGCCCGGACCGTCGACGTCTTCGCCCGACGCCCGCAGCTGCAGGAGCGCTTGACTGCACAGATTGCCGACGCCTTCGTCGAGCACCTCGAGGCGCGCGGCGTGGCCGTCGTCGTCCGCGCCGAGCACCTCTGCATGAAGATGCGCGGGGTCGGCAAGCAGCAGGCACGCATGGTGACCACGGCCTGCCGCGGCGTCCTGGCCCAGAACCCCACCCTGCGGGCGGAAGCGCTGAGCCTGCTCGCCGAGGAGCGCCGCTAATGCCACCCGTCGCCAGCCGTCCGCACCCGACCGCCACGCTCGTGCACGCGCCGTGGCGCTGGCAGCGCTGGTTCCTCGCCGCCGCCGGTCTCTCCTTCCTCGCCTCCGTGACCTCGTGGTTTTTCGTCGACCGCGCAGTCGGCATGTTCATCGGGCTCTGGGTTCCCTCGATCCTGTCGCTCGGCGCCTTCCTGGCGGCGGGCCGTGCCGCTGGAGGATAAGCACATGACTCCCATCGATCTCGCAGTCTTCGCGCTCGGCGTGCTGGTCTCGCTCGTCACCGGCGCGGGCGTCGTCTTTTTCTACCTCTCGATGGCCGCGGCCCACGACGGAGCAGCTGACCCTGCTCCCGTGCCGCTGCCCAGGCCGACAGCCCGCGGGCGCGCTGTCGGAACGCTCCGCTAGCCCGCCGCGGGTCGTCGGCGGCGGGTCGGCCCACCACGCCGGTCCCGCCGCCGACCCTGCGCGAGGCCGCGCAGCGGATCTCGCTCGGGGTCGCGTTCTCGTTCCACGAGCAGGCGCGCGATGCCGGCCTCGACCGCGACCCGCACCTGCTCGCGAACCATCCAGCACACGGCCTCGTCCTCGTGTCGACCCGCGAGTGGCCCTGTCACGACCGGCGGCGCGAAGTGGAAATACAGGCGCTGGACTCGCGGAATGGCGGTGAAGCCCACCCCGGCGACCAGCGGGGGCACGACATCGGGACGCGGCGCGAGCCGGCGAACGAGGGGACCGAGCGGCGAGCGCAGCACGTCGTCGGCATCGAGGACGATGTCGTAAAACTCCTCCGCGCCCACGGCGGCGAAGGGGACGATGGGGTAGCCGTGTTCGATCGCCAGGCGCGCGAACCCCGTGCGCTTCCCCCAGATGAGCGTGTAGCGCTCCCCGCGCCGCTTGAAGACCTCTCGCGCCCCGCCGGGAAAGACGACGATCGTCTCGCCGGCCGCCATGAGCGCCCGCACGTTCTCGCGCGTTCCGTCGACCACGCCGAAGCGCTCGAGCAGGGTCCGCCAGGCCGGCACGCGAAAATGCAGGTGGTCGCCCACGGTACGCGGAAAGATGCCGAGCTGCTCGTGCAGGCCGATCAGCAGGAGCGGCGCATCGAGCACACCGAGGATCGTGTGGTTTCCCGCGAAGAGCAGCGGCTGGTCGCGCGGCACGTGCTCCAGCCCCGAGAACCGCGGCCGCGTGAGCCACCACCACGGGGCGAGCGCGAGCCGGGCCAGCTCGATCTCGGCCGCGGTGGGCCGGTGTCCGACAGGCGTGGCCGAGGACATCCCGCGCGGTGCTCCGCCCGGCGCTCAGTCGAGCGGCAGATCGGTACTCGTCAGCACCTCGTGCACTTCGAGCACATTGGGTCCGGCGAACATCTCGCGCGGCGGCCGGTCGCGATGGGCCTCGGCGAAGTCAGCGCTCCGCGTCCAGGCGACGAAGTCCTCGAAGCTGCGCCACCACGTCTTCACCTCGTAATACCCCTGTGCCTCGGGATCCTCGACCCAGCCCTGCTCGTGATCGAAGCGCATGGGCTTCGGGCGATGGACCTCGTTGCGCACGAAGCCCGGGTGCCGATCGACCAGATGCACCCGGCGGCGAAAGCGGTCCTCGAAGTCGATCTCGTGGCCTCGAGCGACGGGAATGCGATTGGTCACCACCACCATCGCTTCCCCTCGTAGCGGATCCGCCGCCGTCTGCCCACTCAGGACGCGGTGGCCTGCGGCTTGCGTGCCGCGACCGCCACGCTGGCCACGTCCGCCGCCAAGGCGCAGGCCTGCTGGAGCCCGCCTGCCGCCTCGATGACGGCAGCCAGCAGGGGGTCGCTCGGATCGACCGCACCGAGCAACGCCGAGGCGTCGGTGTCGCGCTCGACTCGCACGTCGACGAAGCCCGCAGCACAGATCGCCGCGAGGTACTCGTCGCGCAAGGCCGCACCAGCGATGCACCCCACCCACGCATCCACGCTCTGTCGTACCGCCTCGGGGAGCGGACGACGCAACACGATGTCGGAGACCAGGAGGCGGCCGCCCGGCCGGAGCACGCGGAATGCCTCGGCGAAGACCCGTGGCTTCTCGGGCGAGAGATTGACCACGCAGTTCGAGATGACGACGTCGACGCTCGCGTCCGGCAGCGGTAGCGCCTCGATGGCGCCCTCGTGAAACTCGACGTGATCGACCCCAGCCGCCCGGGCGTTGGCCCGCGCCTTGGCCACCATCTCGGGGGTCATGTCGACGCCGATCACGCGTCCCGTCGGTCCGACGGCTTGCGCGGCGAGCAGGGCATCGAAGCCCGCCCCCGATCCGAGATCGAGCACGGTCTCGCCGGGCTGCAAGCCAGCGAGCCCGATCGGATTGCCGCATCCGAGACCGAGATTGGCCTCGGCGGGCACGGCAGTCAGCGCCGCCTCGTCGTAGCCGATCTCGCGAGCGTGGCGCGCCGGATCGGGTCCGCAACAGCTCGTGGCGCGCTCGGCATACCGGTCGCGGACCGTCGCGCGCACGTCCTCGGGGCTCATCTGCGTCGGCATCGGGAGACCTCCTGTCCGGGCACGACCCCGGAGTTTCGATAGGTTTATACTCTTGAACGAATACCTCGCGACCGTCAAGCCCCACACGGTCCCCGGCACGCCAGCTCGACCACGGCGTCGGTCAGCCGCCGCAGGTCCGGTTCCTCGATGATAAAGGGCGGCATGAGGTACACGAGGCGCCCAAAAGGCCGCACCCAGGTGCCACGTGCAACGAAGTGGCGCTGGGCCGCGCGCAGATCGACCGGCGTTCGCATCTCGACGACGCCGATCGCGCCCAGCACCCGCACGTCGGCGACGGCCGGGCTCCGGCGGGCCGGTTCGAGCTCGGCGCGGAGCTGGCGTTCGATCCGGGCCACCCCGGCCTGCCACGGCGAGGCTGCGAGCAGGTCGATGCTCGCCGCGGCCACCGCGCAGGCCAGCGGATTGGCCATGAAGGTCGGCCCGTGCATGAGCTGGGGGTGCGCGCCGCGCGCGATGCCCGAGGCCACCTGCGTACTGGCCACCGTGGCGGCGAGACTCAGGTAGCCACCCGTCAGCGCTTTGCCGACACAGAGCACGTCGGGCGTCACGCCGGCATGCTCGAGCGCGAAGAGCGTCCCCGTGCGCCCAAAACCCGTGGCGATCTCGTCGAAGACGAGCAGCGCACCGCTGGCGTCGCACAGGCGCCGCAGCTCGGCGAGGTAGCGCGGGTGATAGAACCACATCCCGCCAGCACCCTGGACCACCGGCTCGAGCACGACGGCGGCGATCGTCGGCCCGTGCACCTCGAGCAGCCGCGCCACGTCGTCCATGGCGTCCGGCTCCCAGACGGCCCCGAAGCGGCAGCGGGGCCGTTCGGCGAACAGCTGCTCGGCCACCACCCCCCGCCACAGGCTGTGCATGCCCGTGTCGGGATCGCACACGCTCATGGCAGCGAAGGTGTCACCGTGATAGCCGCCGCGGACGGTCAACAGCCGGGTCCGCTGCATCTCGCCCTGGCCCCGCCAGTACTGGAGCGCCATCTTGATGGCGACCTCGACCGCCACCGAGCCCGAGTCGCAGAAAAAGACGTGGCGCAGCGGCGGGGGCAGCAGGGCGAGCAGCCGTTCGCCCAGGGCGATCGCGGGCTCGTGGGTGAGCCCCCCGAACATCACGTGCGCCATCCGCTCGAGCTGCGCGCGCACGGCCGCATCGAGGACGGGATGGCGATACCCGTGAATGGCCGCCCACCAGGACGACATCCCATCGACGAGCTCGCGCCCGTCGGCCAGCCTCAGCCGCACCCCCTGCGCGGCCACCACCAGCTCGACGGGCTGCGGATCGACGAGCGCGGTGTATGGGTGCCAGAGATGCGCCCGGTCGAAGGCCAGCCGCTCGGCGAGGTCCACGGCCGCGCAGCTTAGCGGCCGGCCACGGGTCAGGAAACGGGCGGCGAGGCCACGGTCGCCACCGTGGCCCCCCATGTGAGCGGTTCAGCTGAGCGCGTTGCGGAAGCGCTCGACGATGCCACGTGCGGTCGAGCGCGCCTCGGCGAGGATCGTGTCCGCGGATTGCTTGACCTCCTGCCACGACCCGCTGGCCGCCGCACGCAGGTCCTTGAGCCGCTGCCCGGCCTCCCGCTGGCGGGCCTGGATGGCCTTCAGCTGGGCCTTGGCGTCCTGGCGGAGCTGCCGGATCCGCGCGCGCGCGTCGGCCTCGATCTTCCGCTCGGCCGAGCGCAGGCCGCGCTGGATCTCGGCGATCGACTTCCCGAGGGACTTCACCCCCCCAGCGATCTCCGCGTAGGCGGCCTTCACCTCGCTCGGCATCTTCGCTGCCGGCCGCCTGGCGCTCGCTCGTTTCACCGCTCTCTTCTTCGCTGCCATGCTCTCCTCCTTTGCTGACGTGGCCACGGGCTCGATGGCGCCTCTCTAGCAGACTCTCGGGCACGCGTCGCCCCGTCCGCCCCGATAACGCGCGCGCCGGGCAGGTACCCCCCCGAGCAGGCCGGCGACAACCGCGCTCATCGCCAGGAGGGCGAGCGGCCCATCGCCGAAGCGGGCATACACCGTCTCGTCCTGCCGTCGGGGCACCGCCACAGTCCAGGCACCCCGCTGCTCGCGAGGAAACGCGGCCAGCTGGCGGCCCGACGGGCCGATCACAGCCGTCACGCCGGTGTTGGTCGCACGGGCGAGGGCGCGGCGGAACTCGACTGCCCGAAAGACGGTGATCGCAAAGTGCTGCTCGAGGCCCGCGCTGGTCCCGAACCAGGCATCGTTCGAGATATTGACCAGGAACTCCGCTCCGCCACGTACGAGGTCTCGCGCCAGATCGGGATAAATGGCTTCGAAGCAGATGAGCACGCCGAAGGGGGCGGGAGCGGGGAACACGGTGGGATGCGTGCCGGGCGTATAGTCGCCGGGAGCGTCGAAGCGCCATCCCAAAGCCGGAACGCGCGGGAGCGGCGCGTACTCGGCGAACGGCACCAGCCGCCGCTTGTCGTAGGTTGCGCGCACGGCGCCCTCGCCGTCGAGAAGGAACGCGGAGTTGAAGAACGCCACCCGGCCCGGCTCGAGCTGGGCGAAGCGTGGTCCACCGGTCAGCAGGAGGGCACCGCTCGGACGCAGCAGGGCCGCCGCAGCCCCCCGCAGGGCTTCGTTCGGTTCGAGAAGGAAACTCACGGCGTTTTCCGGCCACACCACGAGGGCAGGCCGTGACGCGAGGGTTTCGCGGGTCGCGCTCGCAAAGGCCGCCAGCGCGTCGGGCGCACGCGCCGGGTCGGCCCGCCACGCATTGGGGACAGCGCCCTGGACCAGCGCCACCCGTAGCGGCTCGGCATCGTCGCGCTCGGCGGCGAGTCGCATCGCACCGTAGCCGAGCCAGGCTACGAGGGTCAGCACCCCGATGAGCGTCGCCACGCGCGGGGCGCTGGGCAGCTCCGCGAGCGCCGCGGCCACGACCACGCACAAGCCCGAGAGCAGGGGCACGCCCCCCAAATCGGCCACCTGGATCCACAGGGGCTGTGCGAAGAAGGCATGGCCGAGCAGGTCCCAAGGCGCCCCTGTGCCGAGGCGGCTGCGCAACAGCTCGAGGAGGATCCAGAGGCCCGCCGTCGCCAGAATCCGCACCGCGGCCCGGGCGTGCGCGGCGAACCGCCAGACGCCCAGCGCGAACGCCACCATGGGCAGCGCATGGAACACCTGACCAACGAGCGAGGCGAACACCAGGGCACCGAGGGGCCCCTGACGAAAATAGTCGAGGGTGGCGGCCATCATCCATGGCGTCACGGCGAGGCTTGCCGCGACGGTCCCGGCAAGCCACCCGCTCGCTGCTGCGCACCCGGGCCCCCTCGCCCGCGCGGCCCACACCACCACGGCCGGCGCCGCGAGCGCGAGCCCCCACACCGCCCACGGCGGAAAGCAGAGTCCATGCAGCAGCCCTCCCGTACTGGCGAGCAAGCACGCCCCCGCCACGCGCGCCGGCGCGACTTGTTGCGTCTTCATGCTTCCTGCTACCTCCCGGCATTGCCATGCCCGAGCTGCTTCTCGTCTGGCCCCGGACACGGGATTATCCCATCTACGAGCGGCTCATTCCGACACTCACCATCCCGTACCTCGCAGGGCTCACGCCGCCCGAGTGGCGGGTGCGATTCGCCGACGACAACCATGGCGAAGTCGACGTGACGAGCGCGGCCGATCTGGTGGCGATCAGCGTGAACACCATGGCAGCCCACCGCGCTTATGCGCTCGCCGACGCGTTTCGCGCCCGGGGCATCCCGGTGGTGCTCGGGGGCTGGCACGTCACCTTCTGCCCGGACGAAGCCAGCGCGCACGCGGATGCGGTCGTGGTGGGCGAGGCCGATGCGGTCTGGGCCACGGTCCTTGCCGATGCCGCGCAGGGCAGGTTGCAGCCACGATACACGGGCCTCGCGGAGACGCCGCTCGATCGGTACCCACGACTTCGCCGCGAGCTGCTCGACGGGCGAGGGTATTTCACCAAAAACCTCGTCCAGGCCACACGCGGCTGCCCTTACCGCTGCAGCTTTTGCTCGGTCTCCACGATCAACGCCAAGTACCGCCGCCGGCCGGTCGCAGACGTTGTCGCCGAGATCGCCCAGCTCGACGGACGCACGCTCTTCTTCATCGACGACAACTTGTTCGTGCATCGCGAATACACGCGCGCCCTCTTCGAGGCGCTTGCCCCGCTCCAGCGCTGCTGGGTGGGCGAGGCGTCGATCGATCTGGCCGACGATCCCGAGCTGCTCGATCGCGCGGTCGCCAGCGGCATGCGAGGCCTCCTGGTCGGGTTCGAGTCGATCGAGCCACGCAGCCTGCGCGAGATGAACAAGCATCGCACCAACCGGGCCGAGGCCTATCGGCGGCAGATTCACGCACTCCAGTCGCGCGGCGTCGGCGTGCTCGCGATGTTCACCTTCGGCTTCGACGGGGATCAGCCGGACATCTTCGAGCGGACCCTCGCCTTCTGCACCGAGGCCGATGTCTTTGGGGCCTCGTTCGGGATCCTGACGCCGTTTCCCGGCACCCCGAGCTTTGCGGCCCTGGAGGCTGCCGGACGCATCCGCACTCACGACTGGCGGATGTACGATCTGCAACACCAGGTATTCGACCTACCGGGCTGGCCCGCTGGCGCGCTCGAAGCCGGCGTGCGTATGCTCGAGGATCGCTTCTACAGCTGGCCAGCCTTCGTGCGACGCACCGCCCGACTTCGCCGCTATCCGTTGCTGCTGCGGCCCGCCAACCTGCTCCTCTACCTCACGGTGAATCTGCAATACCTGGCAAGTCTTCGCCGGCGCCGGCGCGGCGATCCCGTCAATTCGGCCGGCCTGCTGCATGCTACGACGCTTCCCGCGGCCGGCTGACGGCCGGCTGTTCGTTGGCGTGGCGGCGCTGACGGGCCTGCTCGGGAGCGTCGCGGTCGTCGGATCGCTGCAGCAGATCGGGCGGACCTTTCCCGGCTTCGTCGTCTGGAACAACCTGGTCGTGGCCGCGCTCGGCCGGTCCTCGTGGACGGGCATCGACGCTGCGGTGCCCTTTCGCAATCGCGTAATCCGCGTCGATGGCCGTCTGGTGGCCGATCGCCGCGGCCTCGCCGCTGTCGTCGAGACGGCACCTCCGGGCACGATCCACCACTACGAGTTCGACGGCGTGCGGGGGCCGGCCGACCGCGCCATTCGCGCGATGCGATTCCAGGCCCACGACTGGCTCGCCACCATGGGGGTCTACGTCTTCAATGGCATCGCCTTCCTGGCAAGTGGGTTGGCGGCCTTCTATCTCCGACCGGAATCGGTGCAAGCCCGTGGCCTGCTCGCGTTCACGACCGTGTGGGGACTCGTGTTGCTGCTCGCCGTGGACGCCTTCACCGCCGGTCGCCTCGGTCCGCTCGGGCTCGTCTTCGAGTCGCTGGCGCCAGCCGCCACCCTCCACCTCGCGCTGAGCTTTCCCGAGCCACGACCGTACCCCTGGTGGTGGCTTGCGAGCCTCTACGGCCTCGGCCTGGTGCTCGGTGCAGCCCAGGTCGGCAGCTACTGGTCCGCCTATCGTGTTCTGATCGCCCTGAACGACGGGATGTATCTCGCCCTGGCCGTCACGGGGCTGGTCGCGTTGACCGCCATCGCCCTAGCCGCGCGGAACGCCCGCACGCCCCTTGGCCGTCGCCGGGCGCGCGTCGTGCTTGCCGGGAGCATTCTGGCGTTCGGTCTGCCCTTGCCAGCGATGCTGGCCTTCTTTCTCGTTGGCATCCCCGTCTCCTTCAGCCTCCTCACCCTGACCGGCTTTCTCTTCCCGTCGGCCATCGGCTACGCGGTGGTCCGCCACGACCTCTTCGAGGCCGATCGCTTCGTCAAGCAGTCGGTTGTCTGGGCCACGCTGAGCGCGCTCGTCGCGCTCGCCTACGCCGGGAGCGTCCTGACCGGCGATCGCCTCGCGGCAGAGCTCGACCTCCGGCAGTCCCCGCTGTTCCCGATCGTCTTCGTGCTCTTCGTGCTCGCCACCATCACGCCCCTGCGCGATCGCGTGCAGCACGCGGTCGATCGGTTGTTCGGCCGGGGGGCAGTGGACTATCGCCAGGCCATCGCGCGCACGAGCGAGCGCCTGACCACGCTGCTCGATCGCGAGGCCATCGCCACCCACGTCCTCGCCGCCATGGAGCACGAGCTGCTTCTCGACGGGGTGGGATTGTGGGAGCGCGACCGGGCCGGTCTTGTCCGCCGGGCCCCGAGACCCGCGCGGATCGCCCACGATGCCGCCGGCCTCGACGTGCTACTCGGGATGACCCGGCCGCTTTCGCGCGACGAGGTCGCGGAATCGCCGCCGCTCCGCGCCCACCGGCGAGCCCTTCTGGGGCTCTTCGGCCAGCTCGACGCGGCGCTCGTCGTCCCACTCGTGCGCGAACGGCACACGACGGGGCTTCTGACCGTTCGCGGCCGGGCGTCGGGCGCACCGCTGACGGCGGACGACGTCGAGGTGCTGCGGACGCTCGCTAACGCAGCGGCCGTGGCGCTCGCCAACGCCAGCGCGGTGGAGGAGCTGGCCGCGGCCCGCACCGAGCTGGCACACGCCGAGCGGCTGGCGGCCATTGGCGAGCTGTCGGCGGCCGTGGCGCATGGGATCCGCAATCCACTGGCCGGGATCCGCCTCGCCGCACAGCTCGGCCTCGAGAGCAGTCATGCGGGCGAGCCGCTGCGCGAGAACCTCGAGGACATTCTCGAAGCGGTGGCGAAGCTCGAGGCGCAGGTGCGCGGCGTGCTCGACTTCGCGCGCCCGTTCGAGCCGCAGCTGCAAGCCGTGGACTGCGCCTCCCTGATCAGGACCGTTCTCGAAGCTGCCGCAGGTCGTCTGGCATCGGCCGGCATCCATGTCGTGGTCGACGTCGCTCCCGATGTCCCGGCCATCCGAGCTGACCCGGCACACCTCGCCCAGGCGCTGCAGGAGATCCTCGCCAATGCGATCGACGCCCTGCCGGCTGGCGGGACGATCACCATCGACGCGCGACCGTCCGGGCACGAGCCCCCCGTGGTGCAGATCGGCATCGCGGACGACGGCCCCGGGATTCCTCCCGAGGCTCAGGCGCGGATCTTCCAGCTCTTCGCGACGACCAAGGCGACCGGCACCGGCGTGGGCCTCGCCGTGGTCAAGAAGATCGTCGAGCGGCACAGCGGACGCGTGTTCGTCGATCCTCAGCATGGCAAGGGCGCGCGCTTCGTCCTCGAGCTGCCTCTCGCCTGAGCTACTCGACCGTCAGGATGCTCGCGGGACCGGTCGTCGCGAGACCGGCGCGATTGCGCGCCACGGCCCGCACCGCAACCGGCCCAGGCCGGCGAGGTCGGAAACGCAAGGTCCCAGTGAACACCCCGTCACCCGCCATCGCATCGCCACGCGCTCCGTCATCGCGCAGCGTGCCGCCTCGCCGGTACCCCTTGCCCGTATCGATCTCCACGCGCACGCGGCGCAGCCGGCAGTCGTCGATGACCCGCGCGCTCGCGGCAATGCGGCTGCGTGACCCGACCGACACGCGCTCGGGATCGAGGCCCGGAGCGAGTACGGTCGGCGGCATCGCCTGGACGACGGGCAGGGCGAGGGTGGCCGGAGCACTGCTACCGACCGCGCTGCGCGCGGTGACGACGATCTCGAGCAGCCCCGGAGCCATGGGTTGGAGCGTGAGGCGCTTCCCGTAGGTCGGCCCGAGGGGGAGCTCGAGCCCCGGAGGCGGAGCGATGGCGGCGAAGTCGAGCTGCCCGAAAACGGACCCGTTCAGCGACAACGCCGCCGACACCTCCGGCACCCCGCCCGACCCAGGGTCGACCACGGCCGCCACGAGTCGGCGCACCGGACAGCTCCGCACGACCGCCGGACGGCCCTCGATGGCCACTGCCCGGACTACGGGGATGACTGGACCGCCGTTCCCGGGCGTCAGCGTCACCGGGAGCACGTCGACCGGCACCCCGTTCATGACGACCGTGAGCGTCGTGCTGGGGCCCGAGTCGTTGGCGCCGCCAGCGTCATCGACGGTGACGGCGAGACCAGCGGCGCTGGCGAGCACGCCCTGCTCCCGCAGCGGATCGCCGTCCGTATCCGGAGCAACGATCGCGAGACCATGGCCGGCCAGTAGAGTCACACCCTCCCCGTTCGGGTCGGTCACGTTGTCGAGGCGGTCGACCGGGAACAGGTGTACGGTCACCCCGCCCCCGGGCCCGTCGTCGGCCAGCGCCACGGCTGGTTGCGGCTCGAGCAGCTCGCCGCCGCCGGCGGGATAGAGGGCCGCCTCGCTCTCGTCCGAGTAACCAACCACAGCCGCAGGCCGGAGAAAGCGCGCGCGCGACACCGGGCCGCTGACCACGCGCGCGCGGTCGACGGTCAGGCTGCTGCCATCGAGCGGAATCGCGAAGGGCGTTCCGAGCACGGGATCGTTCACCGGAACCGGGAAGGCGGGCTCGAGCTCGACCCCGAGGCGCTCGTCAGGATCGGCGGGGCCACCCCGGCCCTCGCCGTCGACGACGCGGCGCGGATCGAGGCGCGGGAACATCGGAAGCAAGGTGGCCACGCCAGGGCCGTCGGGCACGTTGCCCGAGAAGAAGGTCGGCCGAAAAGGCCCCACGTACGCCACGGCCGTCAGCACGACCCCCAGGCCACCCCGCGACGCTGGCGCTCCCTTCCACACCGCCACCCCGCCTTCGGCGACGCCATCGCTGAACACGGCGACCTGCCGCCCGACCGGGAAGACCGCCTCCTGGACCTCTCGCTCATTGTCCGCCGTGCCATCCTGCGCGCTGGGTCCGATGATCCCATCCCCATCGAGATCGGCGAATGCCACCACGACCACCGGGATTCCATCGAGACTGCTCCCGCCCAGGGGCGCTCCGCCCGCGGATCCCCCGTCGGTCGCAAGGACCGTGAACGGGACGAGGCTTCCCGGCACGAGGTGCACGCCGCCCGCGACCGCAAGCGGAGGGCTTGTCGCGGGCGGAGGAATGAGCAGACCAATCCCGAGATGCCCCGCGCGCACCACCAGATCCACGTCGCCGATGACCGCGGGGACCACGATCGGCGGATCGAACTTCCCGTCGAGCTGCGGAAGAACGAGCGGGACGCCCGGCAAGATGGCGTACGGACGGCCACTAGAGGGATCGATCGGATCGCCGTCGAAGATCGACGCCGCAGAGGTGGAGCCCGCCTCGAGAACCAGCAGCGCGATCACGAGCCAGCGCACCATGGCACGGCTCACGGCAGCACCAGGGCAAGCGGATTGGACAGCACCGGGTGTTCAGCCAGCAGGGCCACCGTCTGCACCGTGGCGGCGCCACGGGCGAACTCGGCCGGGATCGCGAGCACCGCCGTCGTCGCGGTCAGCGCGAGCAGACGGACTTCGGACGAGGCCGGGGATCCAGCGGCAAGCAGCGCCGGCAGCTCGCTTGCATTCAAGCGCCCATCAGCGAGCACCGCCGCCACGCCCGTCAACGGCGTTCCGCCCAGCGGGAACCGCACGAATCGCGTCCCCTGGAACAGCACGATCTGCAGCGGGTACCCAACCTGGACCGCGTTGGCGAAGTCGAAGGTGCCCTCGATCGTCACCGTATAGCGGCCTTCGGCCTGCACCGCCTGCCCCGCCGAAAGGACGAGCGTGGGACTGGTCGCACTGGCCCACGCGGCCACCGTGCCCAGGGCGACGGCCACCAGGGCGCTCCGACAAGCGTTGCTCGCACGCCTCACGACAGCGGCAACCTTCGCAAACCTCGTGCCGGAGAGGCAAGACGGTAATTCCAGGCCTCAACCGCCGAGCCCGTATTTTTCCATCCGATAGCGCAGGGTGTCGCGGGAGATGCCAAGCAGGCGCGCGGCGGCACTTTGATTACCCTGCGCCCGGGCGAGGGCTGTGGTCAGCATGGCGCGCTCGACGGCTTCGAGCGAGAGCCCTGCCTCGGGCATCTCGATGAGGACCTCGCCTGCAGGCCCCCGGCGAACTCGCCCTTCGCCGACTGAGCCGAGCCCGAGCGACAGACCGAGGTCTTCTGGCCGCACAGGCTCGGCGTCGGAGAAGAGCACCGCTCGCTCCATCGCGTTCGCCAGCTCCCGCACGTTTCCGGGCCAGCCGTAGCTTGCGATCGCCGCTTCAGCGGCGGGCGAGAGGGTGCGCGTCCCCGCACCGTAGCGGCGCGCAGCATCTGCCAGGAAATGCCGTGCCAGCACCACCGCATCGTGCCCCCGCTCGCGCAGGGGAGGAATGCGGATCACGGCCACAGCGAGCCGCTGGTAGAGATCGCCGCGAAACTCCCCCAGCTCGACTGCGGCCTCGAGATCGCGGCTGGTGGCGGCGATCACCTGGACGTCGACCGACCGGCTCGCGCTGGCTCCAATCCGCCGGACGGTCTTCTCCTCGATCACCTTCAGGAACTTGGACTGCAGGGACATCGAGATGTGGCCGATCTCGTCGAGGAACACCGTCCCCCCATGCGCTGTCTCGAACAGGCCCGGCCTTGCCGTCCGCGCATCGGTGAACGCACCCTTCTCGTGCCCGAACAACTCCGCCTCGACGAGCGTCTCCGGGAGCGCCGTGCAGTTCACCTCGATGAAGGGACCCTCGCGCCGTCCCCCTGCCGCATGCAGTGTACGAGCAACGTGCCCCTTGCCGGTGCCGGTTTCGCCGAGCAGGAGCACGGTGGGCGCCGGCGTGCCCGGCCCCCGGGTCACCCGTCCGAGACGATCGACGAGGCTGCGCAGCCGCTCCATGGCCTCCGACTCGCCGAGGATCCCCCCGACGGGTCGCATGCGGTCGCGGTAGTATGCGACTTCGCGATGGGCGCGGGCCGCTTCCGCCGCGCGTTCGACCTTCAAGCGGATCTCGTCGAGGTCGAGCGGTTTCTGCACGAAATCGCGCGCCCCTCGACGCATCGCTTCGACGGCCTCGCTCACCGCCCCGTGGGCCGTCATCATGATGACCGCGAGATCCGGCGCCGCGCCGACCAGCTCGCTCAGCAGGTCGATGCCGCTCCCATCCGGTAGCCGGAGATCGACGAGCGCCACGTCGGGCGCAGCCCGTGGCCCGATCGCGCGCGCCTCCGCCATCGTGGCAGCGAGGGCCACAGTCCATCCTCGGCGCTCGAAGAGCTTGCCGAGATTGCGAGCGAGGACGGCCTCGTCCTCGACGATCAGGAGCGCAGGCATGCCAAGAGCCAGGAAAGCCTACGAGGAGCGGCCGCGACGACGCAAGCTGCGCGTCGCCACGCAGCCACTGGGGCATCTCCCCCACGCCGAATGCGACAGCGCAACAACCGAGCCGCCCGGACCATGGCACAGGCCCTGCAGCTCTCCCGTGGCGATTCACCGCCACTGTGCGTTTTCAGGGAGGGAGAACATCATGCGGCTGTTCCATCTACGCTACCTGGCTCTGGCTCTGGCCCTCGCCGCGCTGGCCCTGCACGGGCCAGCGGAAGCCAAGGCGCAGGCCATCAAGATCCGGCAAGCGCTCGGGGTGACAGGGGCCGATCCCGATGCGCGCGGCGAGATCCGGCTCGTCATTCGCACCACCCGCAGCGGGCTCCGCGGCCGGATGAATGTCCGAGCCCTGGGGCTGAGCCCTGCGGCCAACTACACGATCACCGTCGACGGCGTCGCCATCGGCACGATGGTCGCGCGTCGTAGCGGATCGGCCCGGGCGCTCTTCGACACCACGCCCGGCGGCAAGCGCCTGCTCCTCGGCGTGGATCCCCGCGGCAGAGTCGCCGCCATTCAGGCTGCCGATGGCGCAACGGTCCTGCAGACGGCCGTTTCGGCTGCGACGCTCGACCCGAACAAGGTGCGTTGCTGTCTGCCAGACGACTCGGGGCCCGAATGCGAGGACCGGACGGCCGCCGAGTGCGCCGCAGCCGGCGGGGTCGATCTCGGGCCGGGGTCGTGCCTCCCGAATCCCTGCAGTGCCGAGACCCCTCCCCCGCCAGGCTCTGACATCGTCTGCTGCCTGCCGGACGACTCGGGGCCCGAGTGCGAGGACCGAACGCCGGCGGAGTGCAGCTTGCAGGGTGGGGTGAACCTGGGCCTGGGCGTGTGTACGCCCAACCCGTGCTCGGGTCCCACCGCACCGCCCGACGCCGATATTCGCTGCTGCCTGCCCGACGACTCGGGCCCGAAGTGCGAGGATCGCACCGCGGCGGAGTGCACAGCGCTTGGCGGGATTAACATCGGGGCTGGCTCCTGCCTGCCGAACCCCTGCCAGGCCGGGGCCACGACGACCACGACCCTGCCGCCCCAGCCGCTGCTCGTGCTGACCTGCGAGCGGCGCTCCAACCGCTCCCGCGCATCCGTCAACGGCAAGAACCTGGCGTCCGGAGACTACCGTGCGCGGATAACCTCCGGAGCCAACTCGGCGACGAGCGGCCTCGCCCCCACCGTCGGTGACGAGGTCGAGTTCGACTTCGACAGCGATCCGGGAAACATCGCCGCCGGCGCCACCCCGATCGCGGCCAGCTTCATCCAGGGCAGCCCGCCACAGGTGAGCGGCGAGATCCTCGACGCGGGTGGTGCGGTCGTGGTGAGCGGCGTCGCCACCTGCCGTCAGCGCTGAACAGCATACGCTCCCCGCTGGTCCTGCGGGTCGTTAGCAGCGGCACGCGCGGAGGCCCTGGGAAGAACGCTCGGCGTTCCTTCCAGGGCCTCGCCGCATTGCCGACCCGGACGACGAGCACCACCACGGCTTCGCTGACAGAGGCGCGCTGCCGCAGCGGCCATGGCTTGGTCGCAGAGCCGGCGCTCAGGGGTAGTGCCGACAGGTCGCCGATAGCGCCGCTGGCGGCCGTCCTCGGGATGGGGCGCAGCTTCACGGAGTCCATTGACGTTCTCGACAAGGTATGCGACCAGGTAACCATGTTGGCCTTCCAGCTTGTGAGTCTGCTCATGCTCGGCTGGGCTGCCCTGGCCGACACGGTGCCGCTGCAGGTCCTGGCCCGGCCCGGCGACGTGGCGACCGACGGGACGCGTCTCGGGGAATTCTCGGGTCTCGTCTCCGTCCGCGGTCGCCTCGTTGCCCGGGCCGACGAGGTGGCCCTGGTCCGCGTGGCGGGCGATATCCGAACGGCGCTTGTCCAGCTCGGTGATCCGCTGCCGCCCCCACTGACCGGGCGATTCGAGAGCCTGGGCGCCCTGGATGTCGGCGCCAGCGGGGCCGTGGTGTTCACGGCGCCGCTGCCGTCGCCCCAGACGGGCGACGGGCTCTTCGAAGTCGACGACGCCGGGGTGAGAGTCCTGGCGCCGGAGCTGGGGTTCACGGACCGGGCACGAAGCGTGACGACCAACGCCGCCGGCGACGTCCTCGTGTCGTACAAAGGAGCACTGATGCTCTGGCGACGCGCCGACGGGACGATCACGTCGCTCGTGAGCTCGACATTCCCCGACGGTGCGACGCTTTCGGGGATCTCCGCGGTACCCGGCCTGAGCGATGACGGCACCGTGGCCTTTGTCGCGATCGTCCGTCAGCCGAGAGGACGTCGGCCCCGCGACGTGCTGCGGATCTACCGGCTCACGCCCGATGGGACGCTGACAATCCTCGCCGAATACACCCGTCGCGCGAGCTCGCTGACCACAAAGCACAGCGTCATCGCGGTCAATCCCCGCGGCGACGTGGCCCAGATCCTGGGCTGGGGCAGCGCAGACGGGGTCTTTCTGCACCCCGCGGAGGGCGGGCCGCCGATTCGCGTCGCGGGGCCAGGCGACACGGTCAGCGGTGGCGTCCTGCAGAAGGTGAGGCGGGGGGTGCTCGCGGTCGACGACCAACGTCGGGTGGCATTCCTGGCCCAGCTCCACGATGGCCGTCACGTCGTGCTCGCCGACGCATCGGGCCTGCGGTCGCTGGCCGGTCCGCTGTCGGGCGAAGAGTGGGCTGTTCGGGGCGGCCGTCGCTTGCCGGATTCCCTCTCGGTGGCATGGCAAATTCGGGGGCTGCTCTTCCGTTCCGAGGACGGCAGCGAGCCGGTCCTCGGCCCGTCCATCGACGAGCCGCTCGGCCTGGGCTTCGCCGTGGCCGGGGCTCCCGCCGTGAACCGCGCTGGTGTCATGGCGGTCTGGGTCACGCGGGGGGCTCTGTACGAACTGGCAGACACCGGTGCGCGCCCCGTGCTGCGCACAGGCGACGCCGTCGATGGCGGGCGTGTGAGGGAGCTGTTCGATCACTCCGCCAGTGCCGCCGGTGATCTGCTGGCCTCCGTCGCCCTCGACAACGGTCCCTACGCCCTGCTGCTCAAGTCGAAGCAGGCCGGATGGAGGCAACTACTGACGAGTGCCGACCGCAACGACCACGGGAACGAGATCAATGGCTGGGATCTGTCCGCGTGCGACACGCGTCGCGGGGCGGTGGTAGCCGCCCTGAGCCTTGGCGGCTCCGACTATCCGTTTCTGCACGAGCTTCGTCCCGGTTTTCCCCCGAAGCTCCTGTCCATCCTCACCCCAGAAAGGACGCCGTTCGAAGGCACCGGCCAGCCCGTGCTGCTCGACGACGGACTCGCCTTCATGGGCTGGAAAGCGGGGGAAAACGAGGGCAGCATCTTCGTGCGGCGCAGAAACGCGGTGCGCGCCCTGGTGTCGCCCGGCACGCGAGTGCGCGGCTCACGAGTGGCATCGATCATCGCGGTGCGCCCGGTGGGTAGCGGCAACGGTCTGCTCGTCGTTGCGGCGCTGGAGGACTCTACCACCGGGCTGTTTGCCTGGCGGCCGGGCGACAGGCTCCGCCGCGTGGACCGGCCGGACTGGCCTTGGGACAGTACGTGGCTCGTCGGCGGCCCGCGTGTGGTCGCCAGCGCGGGCAGTCTGCACGAGTCGGACCCCTTCGCGATCTCTCTGCTCGCGCCCCGTGGCGTCCAGACGCTGGTCGTCGCGGGCGACCCGTCCCCGCTGGGCGGGTCGCTCACGCTCGATGCGTTCGAAGGGAACGAGCGGCCCCTTGCGCTTACCCGCCGTGGGGTCGCCTTCCTCGAGCGCTCGGCCGTGCTCGAAGCCGCCCTCACGCGCCGGGAGAAGACGCGATGATCGCCCTCTCGATCCACGCGAGTTCGCCGGCGATGGCGTTCACAATGTTTTGCTTCTGGCGCCGGCCGCGGGGGGCTCGCTTTGTGGCGCGCGTCCGCCGCGCGCACTCCGGAAATCGGCTCAGGTCAGGACCGCTGAGGTCCTGTCCCGATTCCCGCGCTTCCTGGAGTCCACCAACACCCTTGTGGCGATGCTCGTGGGCCATCGCGGGGGCCCGCCATGCTTCCTGGTAAAGGTTCTAGCGACACTGGCGGGCAGCAGGAGCGACCTGGAGGACGAGGCGTGGGGCGGGCTCACCGCGCTCACAAAAAATGTCCCCTTCTCCTCTCGCCCGCACAAATCCGCCAGCGCTCTTCCCGCATGGCGCGGCGGGGCCTCAGCCAGGCGAAGCACCCACCATCCGGCGTGGTCCGCGTCACCGCCGCGTGATAGCCTTGTCCCATGAAGCCGCCCGCTGCCGGAGAGGTCGAGGCTGCGGTCCGACGCCTCACGGCGATGCTCGTTCGTTGGGGCGCAGAGAAGGTGATCCTCTACGGTTCGGTCGCGCGGGGCGACTACACGGCTGCGAGCGACATCGACCTGATCGTCGTGAAGGAGACCGCCGAGCCGCTGCCCGCGCGCATCGCCGAGGCGCTCGAGCGCTGCGCCGAGGCACGGCCGCCGCTGCCGGTCGAGCCGCTCGTCTACACTCCGGCCGAGTTCGCCCGCATGTTGGCTGAGGGAAACCCGCTTCTCGGCGAGGCCACCCGCCATGGGCGCGTCGTCCATGGGCGGGCGTGAGCGCGAGGCCCGGCGCTGGTGGCGCCAGGCGCGTCGCGACCTCGAGTCAGCCGACATCAATGCCGAGCATGCGCGACACGAGGTGGCGTGCTTCCTCTGCCAGCAAGCGGCGGAGAAGGCGCTGAAAGCTTTCCTCTACGCGCAGGGGGAGAGCCCCGTCCTCGGCCATTCGTTGCTCGAGCTGAGCCAGCGTGCCGGCGCCTACGATCCCGCGCTCGTCGCGCTCCGTGACGCGGCGAAGCTGCTCGACGCCTATTACATTGCGTCGCGCTACCCGAACGGCCTCACTGACGACGTGGCCCCGCTCGATTTCTTCGACTCGTCCGATGCCGACCGCGCCCGCACCGCGTGCCGCAACATCCTCGCGACGGTGGAACCGCGGCTGCCCCCCTCTGTGACAAGGCCGAGCTAAACGCTCGCCGCGCCCCCTGTCGGTAACCGCTTCCCTTGCCCCTTCCCCCTCGACCCGCGTACGAGCTCCTCCCTGGGGGCTTCCCAGCATACTTTGGAACGGACAGGCCACGCGTCGTCGAGAACCCGGTAACCTGCGCATACGCAGGTGCACTCGCGGGACAGGCGTTTGGAGCGGCGCTCCAGCTCGACGGGCTGCGCAACCGCCACGGGGCGCGGCGTGCGGTCGAGACCGCCTGCGTCGCGACTCCGGAGAAGATCGACCTCCGAACACTCCGACTGCCGAGAGCTGGTGGCACATGCGCGTACGAGGCCGAACCCTGCGGAAGCCGCCAAGCCATCGCGATCCTGCGCCGCTGCCGCGTGCTGGCGTAGTTGATCCTGACTGCCCCGCCACAGAGGGACCTGGCCTGGCTCCTGCAGGTGCCGGCCGACCCCATCGGCTAGACCGCGTACACGGTCGGCAGCTCAAGATCCTGCCGGAAGCAATCACGCTGTCGATGTTCGTTCCGTTCGCCGTGCTCTCCATGAACGAGCCGCTGCGGCTCGACTACCTGTGGGCCGCGCTGTGCCTGCTCGGCGCCGTGCAGGTCATCTTCCGTTCGACATGGAGACCAGCGCGCGTCGGCGGCAAGCTTCTGGTCGAGCAACCCGAGGCGAAGAGCGTGTCGAATCCTTTGACATCGTCATGTCGGGGGCTCTGGCGTGCCCCGGATCACGCCAAAGACGCCGCAGCTCGCCCGGCGCGCACCTGCCCGAGCAGCGTACGGAGCATTCGATGGTACACGAGTTGCTTGGCGTCTGGCACGTGCGGGTAACGAGGATTTTCCTGCCCGAGTCGACCACGGCGAGCCAGGCAGAGAGGGGTGGATCGAGCTCGGCTGCCTCCTGGAACGGCAGGAGGATCACCCGATGAGATGGTCGGAGGAATACGCCACCGGCATCGAACGCGTCGACGAACAGCACAAGACCATCTTCCAGATGGCGGACGATTTTCGAGCCGCCCTCGAGGAGGGAGGTGGCAAGGAGACGTACGGCTTGCTGCTCGACTTCCTGGACCGCTACTGCCGCAGCCACTTTCGCTTCGAAGAACGATGCATGGACGACTACCAGTGCCCCATGGCCCGGAAAAACAAGGAGGACCACGAGAGGTTTGCCGACGTCCTCTCCGGGTTCCGCCAGCGCTACGCTGTCAACGGCTTCGACCGCGCGGAGGCGTGCACCCTCATGGACACGATCGACCGGTGGTTAGCCGAACACATCTGTGGCGTCGACATGCACCTCAAGCACTGCGCGAAGACAGCCTGAACGCTCGGGCGAGCCGGGCCCCCGGCTCGACATGGGATCCGGCCCGCCCGCGGGCGGACTCCGCGCGGGGTCGCTGCTTCGACGATGAGCACCAAGCAGCCGCCGACGATGGTGTTGTGCTCGTGCACGCTGCCCGGCGCGGCGAGGTGGAAGTCGCCCGGGCGAAGCCGGCGCCCGGCGACCTCCAAATCGTCTTCGAGGACAAGACAGTGCTCCGCGCTCGCATGGACGTGGGGACCGCCGCGCGCGCCCGGTTCCATGCGGATCAGGTAGCTCCGCGATCCGCTCGCCGGAGCCTCGCCCAGATCGCGCCGGAAGATGCCGGAGGCGACCGCACGCCAGTCGCCGTCGCCAGCGAGCGCGAAGCGGTAGCCCTGTCGATCAGCACGGGCCGCCCAGTCGGGCAGCGATCTGCCCATGGCTGAGGCCAGCGAAGTACGCGAGCTCGACCGCCTCGCGCTGCTCCGACCCCAGCCGTGCGAGTGCCGCGCGCACCCCACGGCGGCGGTCCTCGACTTCGAGAATGATGTCAGGCCGTCGATGGCGCGGCTGCGCGCAACGGTGAGGAGCCACGCGAGCGCCGTGCCGCGGGCCCGATCGAAGCGCGCTGCCTGGCGCCAGACCTGCAGGCAGACGTCGCCGGCCACTTCCTCCGCTGCCGCGCGGTCGCCGACGATGCGCAGGAGAAGCCCGAAGACGAGCGCCGCCGTCGCGTCGGAGAGGGCGACAAGAGCGGACTCGTGCGCGTCGCCGGCGGGCAGCCCGGGGCTGATGCTGGCCGTGGCCGCCAGCATTCCAGCACCCGGCCTGGCGCTCGCCTACGGCACGGCCTTCGGTCTGGGCCCGGTCGGCGGGATGATGGGCATGGGCACGCTCCTCGGGGTGCCGCTCGCCCTGGCGAGCGCCCGCTTCGCCGGCGTCGAGCCCGGCCTGCGCGTGCTCGCCGGCATGGCGAGCGTCGGCGTCGGCGTGCGGCTCGCGATCGAGATCGGCCGCGACGCGGGGCTGCTGGCGTGGGTGGATCCCAGAAAGCACGAGGGTCATGTTGTCTCTCGCCGCCATCGGGTTCGCTGCCCGCGGTGCGCACATCCTCGGCTCGCGCTTGACCCCGACGCCCGCGGATCCTAGCTGGGGACATGCCGACCGCATTCGATCGGCTGGTGGACCTGCTGGGGGCGCTCGACGCGGAGGGCGTGGAGTACGTGCTTTTTGGGGGACAGGCAGTGAATCTTCACGGGATTCCGCGCTTCACCGAAGACATCGATCTCTTCCTGCGTCCAACGAGGGAAAACGTCGCCAGATTGCGTGCGGCGTTGCGTCGCCTGTGGTCGGACGACGCGATCGACGAGATCCGTGCCGAGGATCTGGCCGGGGCGTACGCGGTGGTGCGTTACGGAACGCCCGATGGCTTTGCCGTCGATCTCGTGGGGCGCATCGGCACGGCTTTCGCGTTCGACGATGTCGAGTGGCAACTCCTTTCGATCGGCGGCGTCAGCGCACGTGTCGCGACGCCCGGCATGCTCTATCGGATGAAGCGGGACACGCTGCGGCCCATCGACCGTGCTGATGCCGCCGAGCTGAAGGCCAAGTTCGCCCTCCCCGACGAGTGACGATGCCGGTCGAGAAGTTCCGGACCTTCGACGACGCGCGGCGGGCGCTCTGGCTCCCGTCCGGCGATCCACGCATCCTCGAGCGTCTGGCGAGGCTCGCCGCCCTGGCTCGCGTGCTCCCCCGACCACGCGGCGTGACGCGCTTCCGCACGCTGGCCGAGGCCAAGGCAGGCAAGTTCGTGGCGCGCTCCTGAGCGCCTCGCACGCGAGGGCCGCCGGCGCCGGCTACCGCCAGCCGCGCGGATTGGCGCGGAACGCGTCCTCCCAGCGCTCGATGCGGGCCTGCAGATCGGCGACCACGGCGGCGTGGCGGTCGTGGACGTCGTAGGATTCGCCCGGGTCGGCGAGCAGATCGAAGAGCAGCGGCTCGTGGACGAGCAGGGCCGCCGTCGCGCCGCTGCGCGGATCGGTGTAGCGGAAGCCTCGCGCCATGCGGCCCGCGAGCGTGCTCGGCTTGTCGAGCGGCAGCGGCCACGTATACAGATTGACGAAGCGGTAGTACTTCCAGCGCCCGCTCCGCACCCCGTCGACGACGTTCGCGTTGAAGAAGAAGAGCGCCTCGTGGGGGCTCGCCTCGGTCTCGCCGCGCAGCAGCGGCCACAGATCGCGTCCGTCGACGACGCGATCCGACGGCCCGTCGAGACCAGCGAGGGCGAGCACCGTCGGGAAGACATCGAAGTTCATCGCTGGCGCGCTGACCACGCGGCCCGCGGGCAGGGTGCCCGGCCAGGCGAAGATCGCGGGCACCCGCTGGCCGCCCTCCATGGGCTGGCCCTTGCGACCGCGCAGCGGCGCCGCGCTTCCCTGGTGCCAGGGCCCGTTGTCGCTACTGAAGATGACAAGGGTGCGCCCGGCGAGGCCGCGGCGCTCGAGGGCGGCCAGCACCGCGCCGACGCTGGCATCGAGCTCCTCGACAAGATCGCCGTAGGGTCCGGCGGCCGAGCGTCCCGCGTGCGCCGCCCCGGGAATGAGCGGCGAGTGGACATTCTTGTGCGCGAGGTAGAGGAAGAACGGCCGCTCGCGCGGCCGCTCGATGAAGGCCACCGCCTGGCGCGTCAGCTCCGCCGTGAGCTCGCCCTGCGCGAGGCCGAGATCCGGCTCGACCTGTCGCTCGCCCTCCCAGTACGAATACGGGAAGTTGTCGTTCGAGGCGGGAACGCCGACAAAGACCTCGAAGCCGTGCCGGGCCGGATGGTATCGCGGGTCGCTCGGGAAGTCGCCGAGATGCCACTTGCCGACGAGCGCCGTCTCGTACCCGGCGACCCGCAAGGCCTCGGCGAGCGTGATCTCGGCGGCGGGAAGCCCCCGCACCGCCGACTGCGCCCCGTGCAGCGTGTCGGTGATGCCCAACGTCGCGCTGAGCGCAGCCACGGCCAGCCCCAGGCGCCGCGACCAGCGGTCGGTCCCGGGCTGGATCGGGAAGTTGATGCCGGTCCGCAGCGGATAGCGCCCCGTCAGCAAGCCAGCGCGGGACGGCGAGCAAGTCGGGGCGCTGGCATAAAAGTCGGTGAAACGCACGCCCTCGCGTGCGAGACGGTCGAGATTCGGCGTGCGGAGCACGGTGTTCCCGTAGGCGCCGAGATCGCCATAGCCGAGGTCGTCGGCGAGGATCACGACGACGTTGGGGCGCGGGGCCGCCACGCCCTCGCGATGGCGGACAACGGCCTCGACGGGCCGTCCGCCGTCGGGTGGGTCGGTATACACCGAGAGGTCGAGCGTGGCCTCGCCATCGCGCGGGTCGGGATCGCCGCATCCGGCGGCGAAGGCGCCGAGGGCGAGGAGCAGCCCCGTCGCGGCCGCCAGCGCACGGCGGGCTCGCCTCATGCGAGCCTCCGGCACGAGGGATCGATCACGCGCGGCACCGTGCCATGGCCGAGCGCCCGGGCTCAACCCGCCCGCAGGAACTCGCCTCACCAGGGCAAGCGCCGCGAGTGCGCGGCGAGGTGCGTCGTCAGCGGTAGCGGCAGCTCAGCTTGTGCCCCCGGTTGCGGAGCCGGCAGTGGTCCCATTTGAGCTCCATCTCCGCGCACTGCCCGTCCATGGCCATCGGCGTATCGGTCACCACCGTCACCTTGAGCGGCAGCTCCGGAGCGATGGCGAAGGAGTTCCCCCGGCTCTCGGCAAGCATCCGCAGGGTCACGCTGGTGGCCGACGAGTCCACGACCTGCACGTAGGCCTTGTCGACCCCGACGACCGTGTCGCGCCGGTCGGCGAAGCTCCACCGGGGGCCCGCACCGGCGACGGGCGCCCATCCCACGCGAGTGGCGGGGTTCCAGGCGCCAGGTGGCACGGTAACGTCGAAGACGGTCCGCTCGAGCGCATCGGTCGCGATCACGCGCATGCCCCGCGCCATCGGGTCGAGCGGAGGATTCGACGGGACGGTCATCGTTCCTTGGACCTTCAGACGCTGCTCGCCGAAGGGGTAGTGAAACTTGCGGATCCGGAAGTAGGCGGGGGCAAGCCGGCCGGGGAAGACGTTCGTGCACGGATCGCAGACATCCCCGAGCCCGTCCTCGTCGCGATCCTCCTGTTGCGGGTTCGACTCGAGTGGACAGTTATCGCGCGGGTCGCAGAATCCGTCCTCGTCGCTGTCGCCGAGCACGCCCGTGTCGGCGGGACAGAGCGGGCTATCGCCCGTGCACCGCTCCACTGCGTCGCAGGGGTCGGCAGCGTACCGGCACACGGTCCCCACTGGCCTGAACCGGCACAGCGAGTTGCAGCAGCTTCCGGGGAGCGAGTTCGCGTCGCCGTTGTCGCATTCCTCGCCGAGGTTGAGCACGCCGTTCCCGCACAGCGGCGAGAGCTGCGCCGCGGCCGGCGCGGCCATCACGGCAAGCAGCGCGGCGGCGGCCAGGGTGGCGAGGAGGGGGCGTACGGTCATGGCGTTGTGTCTCCCGGCAGGCGGAGCTTTTCTTGCGTAAGTCGCCGGCCCTGTGGGAGTCAATCCGTCAATGGTCGGAGGCCGGCGCAGATTTGCACGACCGCTGCCTCGTAACGCTGCGCGACCCTGCCATCCCTGCGCCTCCGCCTGGTGGCGCCGACGATCCGGCCACGGCGGGGCTGCGCGTGCTGGTCTTCGGTCATGACACGGCGGGCGAGATGGCCGAGCTGGTCGCACCGGGAGGACTCGGCCGCCCGGGCTGGAGCCGCGGATTCCGCGGCGGCGTCCGCCACCGTTTCCGCAACCGCGGAGCGCCGGCCGGGCCGTCGCCGATCCGGTCGGTCATGCTGCGCGACGGCCGCGGCCTGCGCATCATGGCCCGCGACGCGGCCGGCCGTTTCGCCGCCACGAACGCGCCCGCGCCCGGCCTCGTGGCGTGCACCGACGAGGGGCTGGCCGCTGTGCCGTGCGACGCCTCGGCCACGTGCGGTGGGACGTGTCCAGACGGGTCGCACTGCGGCGGGCTACCCGCTCTTGGCGTCCCGTGTACCTGCATCGCGGCGAGCCAGCCCTGCGGCGATACCGAGCCGGTGTGCAACGGCACCTGTCCGGCCGGGGAGAGCTGCGTCAACGTCGGCGGCGTTCCCTACCCCGACTGCGCGTGCCTTCCCACGGGGAGCACGGGCTGCGGCACCGTGTATCCCACCTGTGGCGACGGCGACTGCCCGGCCGGCACCACCTGCTCCGTCACCACGTTCACGTGCTGCGGGGGGGGTGAGCATCTCGGGCGCCTGCTACTGCGCACCGTGAGACTCGTCGCAAGACGGCGATCATGCACATGAGATTGGCCTGACGGCTCGCGCCCTCGGGTCGGCTCGTCAGCAGTTGGGCAGGGTGGAGCGCGGTGGTACGTCCCTTGCTGTAGATTCCAGTTTCTTGCCACCGCGCACACTAGGGATCGCGTATCGCGCCGGACGGAAGGGTCTTCGTGGCGCCCTTCGGAATGGCGGGATGCGTGACCTTCTCGAGGCTCGGATGTGCCGAAAACGGGAGGGACCCATGAAGTGGATCGCGACAGCGGTGCTCGCCGCCGCCTTCACGAGCTTCGCAGCGCCCGGAAATGCCGTGGCGGCGACTCCCCAGGAGCAATTCCTGAGTGCGCTCGCCAAGATCGCCCCCTTCGCCCCCGCCAAGGCCAAGCGGCTTTGCCGGTGTACGGAGCCGCTCGCGCCGGGGGTCGGGGAACTGCGCCCCGACTACCTGTCGCGCAATGGCCTCGAGGACTACACCGTCGTGTGCATCATCCCGCACTTCGACCCCTCGAGCGGCGCCGTCCTCTACACCACCCGCTGCGGCGAGTTCGAGATCCTGCCCAAGTGACCCCGAGCGTCGTGCTCGCCGTCGCCGCCGCGGCGTTCGTCCTGGCGTGCGGCGAGCCCCGTCCCCCCGAGCACGGCCGCGCGCAACCCGAGGTCGGGGTCGACGCCGCCGGCCGCAGTGCGCCCACCCCGGCCACCGCCGAGGCCAACGCCGCGGTCGCCCGAGCGCTCGCGCTCGACGATCCGCAGGACTTCGCCGACGCGCGCCGGGGCTTGCTCGCGAGCGAGCCGGAGGTCGTCGTCCGCGACGCCAGCGGCCGCGTCGTCTGGGATACCGCCGCCTATGGCTTCGTGCACGGCGATGCACCAGCGAGCGTCAACCCGAGCCTCTGGCGGCAGGCGAAGCTCAACGGCATCCACGGGCTCTTCGAGGTCGTGCCAGGCATCTACCAGGTGCGCGGCTATGACATCGCCAACCTGACGATCATCGATGGCCACACCGGCTGGATCGTCGTCGACCCGCTCACCACGCGCGAGACGGCCGCTGCCGCCTTCGCCTTCGCTCGCCGCCACCTCGGCGAGCGGCCGGTCGTGGCCGTGATCTTCACGCACAGCCACGTCGATCACTTCGGCGGGGTGGACGCCGTCTTGCCCGCCGATCCTGCCGCGCGGCGGGCGGTGCGCATCGTGGCGCCGCGCGGCTTCCTCGAGGAGGCGACCAGCGAGAACGTGCTGGCCGGCATCGCGATGGGCCGCCGCGCCGCCTTCATGTACGGCCTGCCGCTCGAGCGAGGACCGCGCGGCCACGTGGATTCCGGGCTCGGGAAGCAGCCGCCGCGGGGGACTCTCGGCATCGCGGTGCCGACCGACATCGTGGACCGCACGCCGCAGGCGATGGAGATCGACGGTGTGGCGTTCGTCTTCCAGTATGCGCCGGACTCGGAAGCGCCCGCCGAGCTCACCTTCTACCTCCCGGAGCACCAGGCGTTCTGCGGCGCCGAGCTGGTCACGCACACGCTCCACAACCTCTACACGCTGCGGGGCGCGAAGATTCGGGACGCACTGCGCTGGAGCGGCTACATCGACGAGGCGCTGGAGCGGTTCGCCGACGCCGAGGTCGTGTTCGCGAGCCACCACTGGCCCGTCTGGGACAACGCGCGCGTCGTGGCGTTTCTCGCCAGGCAGCGGGACGCCTACCGCTATATCCACGACCAGACGCTCCGCCTGGCCAACGCCGGCCTGGGCCCGGCGGAGATCGCCGAAGAACTCAGGCTGCCGGCGTCGCTCCAGAAAACCTTCGCAGTGCGAGACTATTACGGCACCGTCCGCCACAACGCGAAGGGCGTCTACCAGGCCTACTTCGGCTGGTACGACGGCAATCCGGCGCACCTCGATCCCCTGCCGCCGGAGGCGGCGAGTCGCCGCTACGTCGAGGCGATGGGCGGCCGCGAGGCGGTGCTCGCGCGGGCACGCGAGGCCCGTGCGCGGGGCGAGGAGCGCTGGGCCGCGACGCTGCTCGATCATCTCGTGTTCGCGGCGCCCGACGACCGGGAGGCGCGCGCGCTCCTCGCCGAAACCTACGAGCAGCTCGGCTACCGCGCCGAATCCGGCCCCTGGCGGGATGCCTACCTCACCGCAGCGCACGAGCTCCGCCACGGCACGACGGGTGAGCCGATCGACCGCGCGGCCGCAGCGGCACTGCTGCGCGAGCTTCCCATGGATCGCTTCTTTCTCGCGATGGCGACTCGCCTCGACGGCCCGCGCGCGGACGGTCGTGACACGATCGTGAACTTCGTGCTCAGCGACCTCGGGGAGTCGTGGGTCCTCGAGCTCCAGCATGCCGTGCTGCACGCCCGGCGGCGCGAGCCGGATCCGCGCGCCGTGGCGACCGTGCGACTGACGAAGGAGGTTCTCGTCCGGTTGGCCACGGGGCAGGCCGGCCTGCGCGAGCTGCTGTTCTCGGACGCCGTCGCGGTCGAGGGGAGCCGCCTGGCGCTGCTCGGATTCCTCCGGCTCTTCGACCTCGGAGCGGACGGCCGCTTCCCGATCGTCACGCCATGAGGGCGTGTGACGGTCGTCGCGGCAGATTGCGAGATGCCAGGCGTTCGTGTCGAGCTCGAGACGAGACCGAACGGGTCGCCTCAGGTCCCCGAGCCGGGTCGCCATGCGGCTGCGCCCCGTGCGATCAGGATCAACTGCTCTTCCGCGCGCGCTGCCAGGGCCGCTTCGGCCTCCGCCGCGCCGGCCCCGGGCACCAGGTCGAGAAGGTCGCCCGTGAGCGTCATGCCGGCGCTGGCGATCAGATGGGCGACCGTTTCGCGCTGCGCGCGATCGAGGTGGGCGAGGCAGGGATCCGCACCCAGGTCGTCCGCCAGCTCGATGACGAAGAAGCGCAGCTCGCGAGCGATCGCCGCGCGGACGGCCGCCGTGCCCCCGTAGCGCTCGCGGGTGGCGAACTCGAACGCCTGGCGGTGGGCACGCACCGCATCCAGATAGGCGCGCACCCCGGCAGACGCCTTCGCCGTGGCACTGCGGGCGGCCTGCCGGACGTCGCGCAGCGCCCGGCGGACCGTGAGGAAGGTCTCGTCGACAAGCGCGAGCCCGAGCTCGTCCATGTCGCGAAAATGGCGATAAAAGGCGGTCGGGACGACCTGCGCGGCCCGCGCCACCTCGCGCAGCGAGAGGGCGTCGAAGCTGCGGCCTTCGGCCATCGAGGCGAGGGCGGCGTCGAGCAATGCCCGCCTGGTCGCTTGCTTGCGCTCGAAGCGGCTTCCCATGAGGAGGGGTCTACCAAAGGAACAGCCGTTCACCAACAGGCCAGATCTTTTAGGCCTTTACAGTGGTAAATCACTTTTTCGGTGTACGAGTGTTGACTTTTGTGCTCCCTCGAGGCACATGTTCAGTGCACGCTTGTTCACTCGATGGGAGCCATCTCATGGTCGCCGCTCCGCTCGCCACCCGCCTTGCCCGTATCGTCCCCGCCGACACCCTCGAGTTCTGGGTACGGCATGTCGATCCGCTCTTCGCGCTCGACCGGGTCCTGGCTCGCGTCGAGGCGGTGCAGCCGGAGACCCCGCGCGTCCGCACGCTGGTGCTGCAGCCCAACCGGCGATGGCGCGGATTCCGCGCGGGGCAACACGTGGCGCTCACTGCGGAGGTCGAGGGCCGGCGGCTGACGCGGACATTCTCCCTGAGTGGCGCCGACACCGACCGCATGCTGAGGGTCACGGTCGGCCGCCGGCCGGGCGGGCGCGTCACCGGATGGCTCCACGAGCGCCTGCGGCCCGGCACCGTGATCGAGCTGAGCCAGGCCGAGGGGGATTTCACCCTGCCGGACGACACGGCGGTCCCGTTGCTCTTCATCGCCGGTGGAACGGGCATCACCCCGTTCCTCGCCATGCTGCGGACCATGGCGGCGCGCCGCGAGCGCCGCGACGTCGTCCTCCTCTGCTACGCGCCGCGGGCCGAAGAACTGATCGCGCGCGATGACCTGGCCGCGTTGCCGCGCGCACAGCCCGGCCTGCGCGTTTACGTGGGCTACACACGGGACACGCGCGCCGGCACGCTTGTCGGTCGCTTCGGGACGGCGCACCTGGCGGTAGCCGCGCCAGATTTTCGCGACCGGCAGACCTTCGTCTGCGGCCCCCCGCCGCTGATGGAGGCGGCCGAGCGGGCGTGGGCGGATGCCGGCATCGCGGCACGGCTCCGCCGCGAGTGGTTCGCCCTGCCCCGCCTGCGGTCCGGGCGCGGGCCGGTTCGGGTGAGCTGCACGGCGAGCGGCCGGATCGTGACCGTGCCCGGCGAGCGCAGCCTGCTGGAAGAGCTCGAGGCGGCGGGCCTCCGCCCCCGGCACGGTTGCCGAGCCGGCATCTGCCGGCAGTGCACGTGTGTGAAGGTCGCCGGAGCCGTCGAAGCCCTCCGCACCGGACGGATTGCCGACGAAGTCGGCGAGCCGATCCAGCTCTGCGCCGTGCGCGCCGCGGGCGATCTGACGCTCGCCCTCTAGAAAGGAACCGGCATGCCAACGACCCGCTCGACGCCGCTCTCCCCCGCCGACCTCGACGCCTTCGGGCGCGAGCTCGACGCGCTCCGCGACGAGGTGCTCGCCGCGCTCGGCGAGGATGACGCCCGCTACATCCGCCGCGTCCATGCCGCCGTGCGCTACGCCGAGGCCGGCGGCCGGGGACTGCTCTTCCTGGGCATCCTCCCCCCCGCCTGGCTCGCCGGGACGACGCTGCTCGCCCTGTCGAAGATTCTCGACAACATGGAGCTCGGCCACAACGTCATGCACGGCCAGTACGACTGGATGAACGACCCAGCGCTCCACTCCCAGACCTTCGAGTGGGAGACCGTGGCCCCGGGCGACGCCTGGCGCCACTCCCACAACCTGGGCCACCACGTCTGGACCAACGTGCTCGGTCGCGACCGCGATCTCGGCTACGGGCTGCTGCGACTGTTTCCCGAGCAGCCGTGGTCGCTGTGGAACCTCCCCCAACCTCTGTACGCTCTGGCTCTCGCGCTGTTGTTCGACTGGGGCGTGGGGTTGCACGATGCCGAGCTGGACCGCGTTCTCGACGGCACGCGGACGCCGGCCGAGATCGCGCGCGCGGCGGCGCCCGCGGTGCGCAAGGGCACGCGCCTGCTGATCAAGGAGTTCGTCGTCTTCCCGCTGCTCGCCGGCCCGCTGGCCCCGTGGGTCTTCGCGGGCAACCTGGCGGCCACCCTCATGCGAAACCTCTGGACCTTCGGGATCATCTTCTGCGGACACTTCACCGCCGATGTCGAGGTCTTCCCCGAGTCCGCGGCGGAGAGCGAGACGCGCGGCCACTGGTACCTGCGGCAGTTGCGCGGGTCGAGCAACCTCGACGGCGGGCCGCTCTTTCACCTCTTCTCCGGCAATCTGAGCCACCAGATCGAGCATCACCTCTTTCCCGACATCCCCGCGCGGCGGTATGCCGAGATGGCGCCGCGCGTCCGCGAGATCGCCGCCCGGTATGGCCAGCACTACAATACCGGATCGTTCCTCGGGCAGTTCCTCTCGGTCGTCCGACGCATCGTCGTTCACAGCCTGCCGTCCTTCGGCGGCAGCCCGATTCCTGCGGAGGCATGACATGTCCACCATGCTGCGTATCGAAGCCATCAAGGACCTGATCCAGGAGGCGGTCGACAAGGGCGCCACCACCGTCGAGCAGATCCACAAGGTGATCGCCGACCTGCCGTTTTCGGTCCTCGAGCAACGCGGCCTGCTCGACGACACGGGCGCCGCGGTGCGGGATACCAGCGCCCGCACCATCGGTAGCGTCTACGACGCCATCCGGCGCATCAACCGCGAGATCGGCGAGATGGCCTCGCACGTGATCGAGGCCGTCGACGACCAGATCAAGGTGCAGCGGGACATCGGCGCGCGGGACCGCGCCCGCCACGAGCCCTGAGGCCACGGCCGGTCCACTCGTCGTGCTTGCCGGGGCGGTCGAGGCACGTCGGACGCCCCTCTTGCGCGCCGGGCGGGCCGCGTCGGCTCCGCCGTCGCCGCGATCGCAACGCAACGCACGGGGTCGCAAGCCGAATCTGCAATGTCGACCTGGTCCGGGCAGATGCCCGGTCGGGTGCCTTTTCGATTGACGGGACGGCCATCGAGCCATGAGTATCCCCGTGATGACAGGGTGGACGCTGCTTTCTATTCTGACGGCTGCCGGGCTTTTCATCATCGCCGACGCTCCCGCCGCGGTGACGGTCACGGTCACCGCGGGCAGCCTGAACACCAGCGCCGCCGGCACGATCCAGGACGGTACGGGCACGAGCACGGCTTCCGACAGCCGGACGCTCGGACCGGCGGACTTCCCGGGCGGCAACGGCCCGCCCGTGGAGATCGGCGTGAGGGCGCGCCAGCAGCGGGCCGCCTTTCGGGCTAGCTCGGGCGGGGATGCGTCGTCGCGTGCCCGGGTCCTACGATCCGTACGGGCCGACGGATCCGTCGTTCTGGTGGTGGAGTTCGGCGGGAGCGCGTCCGCGAGCTGCACGACCGACAAGGTCCCCGAGGTGGAAGAGGAGATCGCCGCCGCCAGCGCTGCCACCTCGGGCGGGTTGACGATCGCGGTGCAGCTCGACGAGCCCATGGATGTCGAGGTGACCGGGCGGGTCTTCGCTTTTGGCAGCTCCAGCTCGTTCACGTTCAACCGGCCGCCGCCGCCGCGGCCGACCGCGGCAGCCTCGTTCTCGTTCGGATCCGCTGCTGGGTCCGCGTTGGCCAACGGTTCTTTCGGCGAGGAAATCGAGGTGAACCAGACCGCTCGCATCCCGGCCGGCCTCACGGTCCTTCAACTCCAACAAAACGTGAGCGGCGCCAGCTTCTCGGGCTGCCGGCAGTCGAAGGTCGGCAGCACCGGTGTGGACCTCACGCTCACCTTCCGCGCGACCTCCGACGAGGAGATCGCGTGGATCAACCCCCTCGGCGGCAGCTGGAGCCAGGCCGACAACTGGGATCGGGCGCGCGTGCCCGCGGCCGCCGACCGCGCGCGCTTCGCGCTGGCGTCGACGTATGCGGTGGCGTTGGGCGGCGCGCGCTCGCTGCAAAGCGCCCGCGTGCGCACGAGCCTGCTCGACCTCACCGGCGGCGCCCTCGTGCTCACCGGACGACCCGACGGCCTGCCGTCCCTCGCCATCGGCGAGGGGGCGCGCCTGACGCTCGAGAACGCGACGCTGCAGCCCACCGACGTCGTGATCGGCGACGTGCCGCTCACCGCGGCGAGCACGCTCCGGGTGCCGGCCGGCGGCGCGCTCGGCGCCAGCGGCGCGCTGCGGGTCGGCGACCGGGCGCCAGGCGTGCTCGAGTGCGCCGACGGCACGGTGACGGCGGGCTCCACGACGGTCGGCGGTCCGGAGGACACCGGCCCGCTACTCAGCGCCGCGCCCGCCTCGGCCGAGGCACGGCGTGTGCCCAAGACAGGCACGCCGGGGACGGCGGGCGGCAAGATCCGCGTGAGCGGCGGGGGCGGCACGTTCGCCGACCTCACCGTCGGCGCCGGGGGACCGGGGCTGGTCGACGTGCTGGGCGGCGGCGTGCTCCGCGTCCTCGGGACGTCGGTCATCGGGGCGCCTCCCGGACCGGGGTTCGCCGTGGTGAACGGCGTCGCCGGGTCGGATGCGTTCTCCAGCTGGCAGAACGGCGGGGAGCTGACCGTCGGCCGCAACGCCGAGGGCACGTTCGACGTGCTCGACGGGGGCCGCGTGACGGCGCCCTCGGTCGTTCTCGGGGCCGAACGCGGCGGCGACGGGACGTTCACGGTCGCCCAGTCCACGGGGGCGAACCGCTCCTCGCTGACGGTCGACGGGCGGATCGCCGTCGGCGTTCTGGGTGTGGGTCGGCTTGCGATCACGCGGGGCGAAGTGCGAGCGGGGGAGGTGCGCATCGCGCAACTCGGCGAGGAGAGCGAAGGCACCGTGCGGGTCGAGAACGGGGTTCTCGACGTGGCCGGGCTGCTCGCGGTCGGCGTGCCGGGCGCGGGAGAGCTCGTCGTGACGGGCCCCTTCGCCACCGTCTTCGCGAAGAACCTCGCGGTGGCCGCGTTCACGCCGGTCCTGGAAGCGAGCGCGCCGAGCTTCGTCGATGTCGGAGACGAGGCCGTCGTGTACATCGAGGACGGCGTCTCCATCGGCGGCTTCGAGGCCCAGACCGGGGCTCCGGGCGGATTCGGGTCGCTGCTCGTGCAGAGTGGGGGCAGGCTCGAGGTATCGTCCCCGGACGGCTTCGTCGGGGTGGAGAACGGCGAGCTGGTCGTGCAAGGGCAGAGCGGTTTCATTCCGTCCCTCCTTAAGAGTGCGAGCGTCGACGTGAGCAACGGCGAGCTCCGGGTCCGCGAGGGCGGGCGGCTCGAGGCGGGGGGGATGTCCGTGGCGGCGGCGTTCGACACGCTGCCGACCCCGCCCGGGCTGGTCGTCGAGAACGCGCAGGTCGCGGCGCGCACGCTCGAGATCGGGGTCCCGACGGATCCCGTGTTCCGTGGCGCCCTGCGACTCGACGGCACGGCGACGGTCGAGGTCGCAGACCGCCTGGTCGTCGGCCCCGGGGGCGTGGTCAGCGGCACAGGCCGCATCCGGGTCGGCGCGGTGGACATCGACCCCGCGGGCGGCACGCTGACCAACCTGGGCGTGATCTCCGCGGGCAACTCGCCCGGCACGATCACCGTGGACGGCAACCTCGCGCAGGGAGCGACCGGACGCCTGGTCGTGGAGCTGGCCGGCACGCAGCCGGGCGCCTTCGACGTCGTCGTGGTGACGGGCGAGGCGGCGTTCGGCGGCACGCTCATCCTGCGCTTCCTCGACGGCTACCTGCCCCAGCCGGGCGACACGGCGGCGTTCCTGACCGCTGCCCGCGCCAGCGGGGCATTCGCCGCCGTCCGCGTGGAGGGCGTCGCGCCCGGCTTCGATTTCACCGTCGCCCCCGGCCAGGGCGGCGTCGCGTTCACCGCCCGCAGCGCCGCGCAGCCGGCCCCGTGTTTCGACCCGAACGACGCCGACGGCGACGGCGTCGCCTGCGGTGACACCTGCCCCGCCGTGGCGAATCCCGACCAGGCCGACACGGACCTCGACGGCGCCGGCGACGCGTGCGACCCGTGCACGGCCGGCATGCCGCTCCGAACGCCCGCTCTGGTGCTGCGCGGAAGGAAGCTGGCGCTGAAGGCGACGCTGCCGTTCCCGGCCGGAGCTCCGCTCGACCCGGCGGCGTTGGGCGCCCGCCTCCTGGTCGAGGACGCGGCGGGCCGCGCGGTGGCCGCGCTGGTGGCGCCGCCCGGGGCGTTCGCTCAGAGAACGAAGAGCGGGTGGAAGAAGGGCCGCTTCATCGGCCGGGCCGCACTGCGGTCCCTCAGGCTGGGCCGGGCGAAGAAGACGCCCGAGGTGGTGACAATCGACGCCCGTGCAGTGGTGCCGCGGATCGACGTCGGGGAGCTGGCGCAGCCACTAATCGCGCGCGTCCTGCTGCGTAGCGACGAAGCCACGACCGGGCAGTGCGGCGAGGTGCAGTTCGCCGGCCCGCAGGGGCTCAACCCGTCGTGTACGCGGAAGCGCGGCACGCTCGCGTGCCGCATGCGGAGGAGCCGCTGAGCGTTCGCTAGCCGACCAGGCGCTCGCTCAGTGCGCTTGGGAAGCCCGGACAGGTCCGTGCGCCTGGGCAAGTACTGGCGGAGCATGCGAGGGGTGTTCTCGTTCGTGCCGCGTTGCCAGGGCAGCGCGGGGCGCAAGAGTAGACCGCGACGTCCGTGGCGACCGTGAATGCCTTGTGGTGCGCCATCTCGTGTCCGCGGTCTTCCTACGTCAGGCTGCGACGCAGCTTGGCCGGCAGCTTGCGGAGCACTCCACGAGCATGGCGATGGCCGTGCCGCTCGGGCGGGCGGCGCATCGCCGGGCAGGCAGCGAATCTCCTCGACGCGGCCCTGACCTGCGTCAAGTGCGCAGCAGCGACTTGGAGGGCTTGCCCAGCGACCCGGCGCCATGGCCCTTCAGTCGCGGGCGACGTCGGTCGAGCAAATCGTCGATGGCTCGCGAGAGCGACGTCTCTTGCGGCCATCCCTCGACGTCACGGTGCACCGCGGCCTACTGCTTGCGCAGCGGCACGTACTCGTCGGGGATCAGCTTCAGGCGCTTGGGCGCATCGTCGAGGTTGAACCGCAAGGCGCACGTGCCGCGATCAACGTCGATGCTTGCGATCGAGCAGTGACACTGGAGATCGTCGGCGACGAGACAGCGGTCGCCGGCCTCCAGTGTCGTGTTCTGCTCCGGATTGAACGCGTAGAGGTCAAACTCGGTCTTGGCGTCGTGGCGGAGGAAGCGTAGGTCGGCGAGACCGTCGATGTCGTCGGCCAACTGCTCCTTGGTCATCTCGGCGCGGTCGAACATTCGCCAGAACATCGCCTTCCGCTCGCGCGAGTGAAACCCCAGCAGGTACGCCAGCAATCCCTACCGCAGCTTAGCGTGGAAGCCGATCATTCAGTCGCGCAAGAGCACCAGCGACCGGCATTCGATCTCGTTGTAGTCGCGGATTTCCTCGAGGATCGAGCTCTCTTGCCAGTCGTCCGGCTCGTTGCTTCCGCGCCATGCCTCGTACGCGACGACCGACCTACCCGCTGTCTTCACCGCGCCGGTGCGGGGCAGCGCGAAAAGCGGCTCGATGTTCTTCAGCCAGTAGCCCGCTGTGCGGCTGCGCACACCTTGCCGAACGACCGTGTAAAGATCGACGAAGACCTGGTTGAGGTTATCGACCTCGTCTTCTCGCGTGGCGTGCTTGCCCATGAGCCGACGCAACGCGGTCGTCTCGTCAGACGCGTAATGGCAAATATGCAAGGCGGGGTTTTTCGTCCATCGTGCGTACGCGAAGTCGGTGAACTGCTCGACGGCGGGCTTCTCGCCGGCGGCGTCATGTGCCCATCAGTCGCGGCAACGCACTTGCCCCTTCTCGTGCGTCACCACGCCGAAAAGGTACTCGAGCCCGTCATCTTCGAGCGGGAATCCTTCCATCTTGAAGAAGAGGTCAGCCGGATCGGGCCTGGGACGGAGCGCTACGCCGCGTGACGGGCCTTCGGCGTCGGGTGCGATCGGGTCGAACACCGGCTTGGACTTGCCGGCGGAGCGGATTCGCAGCGATGCCTACTGCCGCAGCTTGTCGAGCGTCGCTGCCGCTCGCCGCCGAGCGCGCGATCCGCGAATACGCCGAGCACATCTGGCCTCTGCAACCGTTCCAGTGAAGGGAGTCGACGCATGACATGCGACGCTCTGATCGCGCGGGCGCGACGATTCGCCAAGCCCTACCGGGTGACCAGCGGCGAGCGCTTCCGCCTGAGGGACGTGGGGGCGCTCGCCGCGATCTGCATGTCACGCGAGACGTTCGTCAGGTGGAAGGCCATGGCGTCGCGGTCGAACCCGATGCGGTGCGCACGGCAGCAAAGAACGTCGCCCAGAGAATCTCGACGTCGGGGGCCGCTCCCGATCCGGTGACCCGCCGGCCTGCGCGACCACCATGTGCTTGGCGAGTGGGTCCGCAGCGACACTCATCGCGAGACAGGTCGCGGACCCACAGGAGCGAATCTTTCCCGCCCTCTCGGACACGCTCGTGCGGACAGCACCGGCTTCGGCACGATGCTCGTTGCCTCGCGGCGTCGAAGTCACTAGACTTGTGTGTTGGGAGAATCGCTCATGCTCGTTCGCGGTCAACGCCGCGGTCGCCCGGTCGGGCTCGCCGTAGCACTCATCCTCGCGCTCACGTATCTCACCGGCGCGCCAACGCGCGAGAGTGGCGCCACGACCTGGTCGCAGTTCGGCGCGAATGCCCAGCGCACCGCCTTCGTGCCCGAGAGCGTCCCGCTGCCCTGGCGCTGGAAGTGGGGCTGGAACGGCCCGAGCAACAACGGGCGGGTCCGCCGCAAAGTGCGCCTGCCGCGGAACATCCAACCGATCGTCGGCAACGGTCGGGTCTACGTGGCCGCGGGCAAGCGTGGGCTCTTTGCGGTGAGCGCTGCCGACGGCCAACGGCTGTGGAGAACGCGTCGCGCCGGCCGGGTGTACTCGTCGCCAGCCCACCACGCGGCAACCGACACGCTCTTCGTGGTGAACAGCCTCGGGACCGTGCACGCGCTTCAGGCGGGCACGGGCGAGCTCCTGCGCTCGTTCGCCGGCAATGCTCCGAGCACGCTGCCGCTGCCACCCGCGCTGGTTGGCGATCGCGTCTTCGTGTCCATCGGGTCGCGGGTGCTCGCGCTCGACACGGCGACCCTCACGCCCGTCTGGAGTTACGACGCGGAGTCGCCGGTCGATACGCCGCCAGCCTACTCCGCGACACGCAACCGGGTGGTGGTCGTCACCCGCGACCTCTACGTGCACGCCATCGACAACGCCGACGGGAGCCGCCGCTGGCGGGTCAAGCCCACGCCGCGCGAGCCCGGCGATCCTGGCGACAACAGCAATTTCGCCGAGGCCCGTCACGGCTGGCCCGTGATTGCCGAGGGGCACGGTATCGTGTTCGTGCGTTACCGCCTGCCGTGGCAGACGCTGTGGACCTGGCTCTGGCCGTCCAGCAACGCGGCCATGCGCGCGAACTTGCTCGCCCAGCCCGAAGAGCAACCGCTCTTCGCGCTCGACCTCGACGACGGGACGACGGCCTTCGTACCCAACGTGGGGAACGGGGGCTTCGGCGACGGCGGCTACCTGCCGATGGGTCCGCTGCCCGTCGTCAAGCGCTTCGATGACAGCACCGAGGTGGCCTACGTGATCATGCGTGGCGAGCCCTGCGATGGGAACGAGTCGGCCTGCGATAGCCGAGCCGACTCGCACTATGGCGAGCTGCTGCTGGACGACACCACCGTCCCCGGCTACGAGGCGGGCTACGTGCGCTTCATGGAAGGCACGTTCTTGCCGACCGACGAGCAACCGTTTCTCAGCATGGCGGGCGATCAGCTGCTCGCCGGGCACTGGGAGGTCGGTGTCGCGCTCGGGGTGATCGATCGCTCCGACGGTCGCGGTGCCCCGGACGACCGGATTACCACGGCGATCCTGCCGCACATTGCCACGTCCCAGGACGTGGACGTGTGCGGGACTGGCTTTCTCCTATCGCACTACTGCGGCCTCGGGCTTTTCAACACGCGGGGCTGGCCGCCCGGTTTCTATATCTACTGGAAACGCGGAAACGTCTACGACCGCTACTGGACGGAGTATGCGTCGTGGGTGGTGAGCGACGGCACGCTCTATTTCATGAGCACCGACGGCGCCGTTGTCGCTCTCGAGCACGGCGACCCCGAGGGGCCAGGCAGCTTGATGGTCCGCTCGGCGACGCCAGTGGTTCCCCCGAGGCCGACAGCGAGCGCGGCGCGTACGCCCGATCCCGTGCCGGAGACGATCCCGGCGGCGATCGCCGCCCGCTACAGCGGCCGCCGTGTCACCGTACGCATGCCGGTGCGCTTCGTCTTCAACAATCGCAAGACGGTCTACCTCGGCGTGCAGAACCCCCATCGTGGAGCGTTCAAGGCGATGATCCCGCGCAGTGCCTGGTCGGGCTTTGGCGGCGCGCCAGAGCGGATGTTCCGGCCGGGCGACTTCGTGGAAGTGACCGGCACCGTGACCTGGTACCAGGGCGATCCCGCCATCGTGGTCAGCGATCCGGCGCAGCTTCGACGGACGACCGGCGAGTGATGCAGGCGACCAGGGAGGGCGCGCGGCTTCGATCGTGAGACTACCGTTGCCTCGTCAACGAATGGACGAGGTGCGTTCCACAGGGTCGCATCGCGTCGTAACCATTCTCGAGCTCGCGAGCGCAGCCCGATCCGTCGATGGCGAAGACCGCTCGTGGAATCGCCCCGAAGCGGGCTAACGCAGGTGTCTGTCCGGCCGGGGCAAGACCGAGCCGGTTGTCCGGAACATCGTCTCGAGGGCGGTTCGCGCCCGGTCGCGGGTCGCTGATCGACGGGCACCCTCTCGATCCGCTCGAGCACGGTTGCGCGGTCGACGAGGCCGTGTCGGATGACCTCCCGGACGAGCTCGTGGTCTCGCTCGCGGCCCGCGATGGCCTTGGCGATCACCAGGTCGTGCACCTCGAGGCACCCTCCGGCGGCCCCACGCGTGTTCGGGTTGCGCACGGCGACGAGCCGCTCGCGCCAGCCCGCTATTTGCATGGCGGTGGTCTCGTCGACACCGTGGGCGAAGTAGCCGTAGGTCGCATGGAAAGGCGACCCCTCGCCGATACTGCCATCGATCAGGTTCACCCGCTCCGGGCGGTTCTTGGGAAAGACCTCGGCCTCGACCGATGCACGCAGCGAGGCCGGCGTGTCGGGGAACTGCCCGAGAATCGACTGGTTGCCAATCACGACGATCTCCTCGTCGTCCGCGATGTCGGCCGCCGTGCGGATCACATGCTCCGGTTCGGCGCGCGTCATCGGTGGCCGGTCACCTGCTCGCGCACCTCGCGCCACAGCCGCCACCGCTCCCGTGGCGGCAGCACGCCGGCGAAGGGCGTCGACTGCCTGAGCTCGCGGGCATGCTCCCGGGGATCGACCAGGAAGGCCGCAATCTCGACGAGCGGGCGCGCGAGGACCTCGTTCCACGCCCGCGCGTAGTGGGGCGCGCCGCGATCGCACGATGGGAGGCGATGCTGCGCTCCTCCGAGAGCCGATGGAGATGCACTCGCACACTCCTTGCTCTGGCATACAAGCCTACATGGGGGGGTCACAGCGCCCGCAAGCTGCAGGGGTCGAGCATGGCGGGCGCACAAAGGGAGCGGGCGCAGTGGCGTAGCCGCTCCGATCCTCACCTTCGCCGTCGGATCGTTACCCCCGACTCCGCCGTTGCCGGAGAGCTCGAGGTCCTCCTGGAACGCGAGCTTGTCGAGAAGAAGCCTGTCGATGTCACTGGCACGCTGCGGCAGCAGGCCACTGAAGCCTGCGGCCAGGTTCGCCGGGCTCGTGCTCCAGCGGCACGTGGCCGCGACGGGCGAGCGCCTGGTTGAACTCGCCATGTCGCCCCCATCCGCCGGCTGCAGTCGCTGCACGATGCGCCTGCTGGCGAACGCCGTCGGCCAGGCGTTGCAGCGGACTCGGTGCCGCCCTTCCTTCCTGCACCTCCTCTGGCTCCGCTCCCCCATGCCGTATGCCTCCGCTTGTCGCCTTTGCCGCGACCGTTGTTACGACAGCAGCACACTTCCGGGGCGGCGGTCGCGTTTCCGCCTCGGAACGCGCCAAGTACCCGGGTTAGGCTGCCCAGAGACAGCTTACCGCTTTCTCACCGCGTGAGCCCGTAGCCACTCCGCGAGCGCCCCCTCCGTGCAGCGACGGTCGGCGACGGCGAGCATCACCTGCACGACCTCCTCCTCCGGTGCCTCCAGCACGTATCCGTTCAGCTCGACGAACACCGCCATCGCCACGAATCCGATGCGTTTGTTTCCGTCACGATATGGGTGGCTCGTCACCAACGCCCACCCATACGCCGCAGCCAGCGTCGGAAGGTCTACCGTCGGCTCGTAGTGCCAGCGGTTCTTCGGCCGAGCCAACGCCGATTCCAGCGCATTTTCCTTCCGGATACCGGCCAGCCCGCCGTGTTCACGGAGCTGATCCAGATGGATCGCGTCGACGACTACGCGCTCTAGCCACTCCGGCTCCCGCCGCCGCTTTTTCGCCACCCTACTTCGCCAGCTCGCGCAGAGCGTTCCGGTACTTCCTCGCGACGCGCCTGGCGATCAGTAACGCCCTCTCCACCTTTGGATCGTAAGGTGTCAGGAGAATTCCCTTTTCGGTTTCCACCGCCAGGGCGCGATCTCCCGGCTCAAGGTTCAGCCGATCCGCCATCTCCTTCGGCAAGGTCGCGGCGATGGATCCTCCCGCTCGTCGTAGGGTCACTTCCTTCACCATGAACACTGGGATAGCACTTCTGTGCTACCGCGCAAGCCCGCCCAACCAGACGCTTGGTAGCGCCGGCCTACACTGCCCCACCCGCCGCTCTGAAACTGCGCCCCACAGCAGCGGCAGTGGCCGGGCGCGACGGTCCGGGCTTCCGCAGGAGGATGCTGCGGACGGACGAGGAGGGAACGATCGAGCGCGTGCGACCCCGGCTCGAGGCGCTGCTGGCCGAGGCGTCCCAGTGGACGCAGGGGAAGTAGCGGCTGACAGCGACGCGCCTCCACGCGCTCCTCGTCGAGGAAGGCCAGGCGGTTAGCACGACGCTGGTGAAAGCGTACGTCGCGGGTTGCCCTGACACCTACAGCTGCACGAATCCCGAGGCCGGCACCTGCCTCCCCTGCGGGGCGGGCGAGTCCCCTGTCCGTTCTCGCCCGGAAGCCTCGTGACCTGCTGCCCAACGGGGCAGGAGTGCTGCACCGGAGGCTGCTGCGCGCCCGGCCTGGATTGCTGCAAGCCGCTCGGGTCCGACCAGGTCGGGTGCTTCGAGCACTCCGCCTGCTTGCGGTGAACCCCGGCCGCGCGTTCCGCCGGCGACGCCCGGTCGAATGCGCCGTGACTACGTGCGCCCCTCTCCGCTCACCGCAGCACCTCGGGGAACAGGGCAGCGAGGCGCTCGAAATCCTCGGGCCTGTCCACGTCCCACAGCGTCGCCGGTTCCGACCAGCGCCAACCCGCCTCGGCGAGGCGCTCGCGCGTCTGGGCCATGACGCGAGCGCTGCCCCAGTCGATGCGCGAGAAGGGCACGGCCGAGGCTTCACGCAGGCCGATGAGGACATAGCCGCCGTCCTCCGCCGGCAGCACGACCGCATCGTCGCCGCGACGCAAGCATGCGGCGGCCCGGCGCAGCAGCTCCGGCGTGAGCAGGGGGCAGTCGGTGCCGATGACCAGCGTCGGCTGCGCGGGGGCCTGCGCAACCGCCGCCAACATGCGTCCGCCGAGGTCCGCCTCGGGTTGCTGTCGCAGGCGCAACGGGCCGAAGGCACGGCAGGTGTCGAAGTCCGGGTGCCGTTCGTCCGGCGCGCACCACAATTCGACCGGCCCCGTGTCGGCCGCCAGCGCGGTCGTCACGGTGCGCTGCAATAGCCAGCGCTGCAGTCCGGCGGCCCCCTCCTCGCCCAGGCGCGGGATGAGCCGTGTCTTCGCCAGGCCGGGCCGTGGCGCCTTGGCCAGGATGGCGATGCGCACCGTGACAGCCACCTCAACGATCGTGGGGTGCGTAGCCATACGCGCGGGCCAGCTTGTCAGGGGCCCCACCGAAAAAGTAGCGCAGGCGCAGGGTCCACATGAGCAGCACGGTGCGCAGGACGCCATGGCGCTCCCAGCGCCGCCCGGACGTCACGACCTTCGCGCGCAGGCATGCGGGGCGCGAGATGCGCCGCATGCGGCGCGAGAATTCGATGTCCTCCATCAGCGGGATGTCGGCGAAGCCGCCGGCGGCCTCGAAGGCGGCGCGCGCGACGAACATCGCCTGATCGCCGGTGGCGATGCCCGTCAGGCGCGAACGCAGATTCATCAATGCGGCGATCAGCGGCAGCAGCGCATGGCGCCCGTCGATAGCGACGTCGAAGCGTCCCCACTGCGCGCCACCTGCCAGCGCGGCCGCGACCAGACGGTCGGCCTCGGCCGGCAGCCGGGTGTCGGCGTGCAGAAACAGCAGCGTCTCGCCACGCGCCAGGGCGGCGCCGGCGTTCATCTGGCGGGCACGGCCTCGCGGCGCCGTCAGCACGCGGTCGGCGTATGGCAGCGCAAGGGCCGGCGTGCCGTCCTCGCTCCCGCCGTCGACGACGATCACCTCGGCGCCACGCGCGCGCAGGGGGGCGAGCGCGGAGAGGGCAATGGTAATGCCTTCCGCTTCGTCGAGCACGGGCACGACGATCGACAGGAGCGGTCGGGCGTTCATCCCCGATGGGCATCCGCGCGACGAGGCCATCCAGCATCACGTCACGGGGCAGTCGGACGAGCGTTCGACGAAGCGAAAATCGGCGAAGCCGGCGCGTGCCTCTTCCCCGGTGTTGTCGGTGTCGACGGCGATGGCCAGGCCGGTGACGCGCCTGGGCGCATGGCCGAAGGCGCGGGCGAAGTCCGCCGCCAGGTCACGACGCTCGTCGACCCATCGGCCGGCATCGGTGGGCC